>JABLTR010054508.1_pt1 | contig 12844 bp, 7 predicted proteins | sample 7160071 | NCBI WGS metagenome assembly JABLTR01 (sample SAMN14651230, study PRJNA627086) | human gut metagenome | isolation source: feces | host: Homo sapiens
CCAGGATGCAGCCGGCGCAGCGCCACAGGCTCTCCCCGTTCAGCGGGGCGTCCAGCGCCAGGCACAGGCCCTTCAGGTCTGCGAACCAATGCGCCCCGGAATCCGCCGCCAGGTCGCGCACAAGCTGGTCGCGGCATTGCTCGATGCCTTCCAGCGCGTGCCGGTATTGGGCGATGCGGGAATGGAAAAAGGGCGCCGGGGCTTTTGCCAGCGGCAGCGGCAGGGTCTCGGCCAGGCTTTGGCAGGAAGCGCGAAGCTGCATGGGGTCCGTCACGATCTTTCCGCAGCGGCAGTCGATGGGCTCGGGGATGCCCTCTGCGCTTTCGCTCAGCAGTGCGCGGTACAGCTGCTCGATCTTTGCCTCCAGATCCGGCTCGCTGCGCGCGTCGACCATCACACAGGAGGACCCGTCGTTTGCATACAGCGCCATGCAGCCGAACTGCGGGCACAGGCGGTCCAGCAGCATATGGAGGGTGAGCGCAGACGCGCTGGGCGCGGACGGCGCCTCCATCGAGCCCGCGGCATACAGGCACTGGAACTTTGCGATGCAGGCAAAAGGTGCCATGAACGGCCGCCCTTTTTCCCGCAGCTCGCGGTACAAGCGATAGGTGCGGGCGCTGTCCTCCTCCAGCAGCGCGCAGAGCAGGCGGTGGCGCAGCGGGTCATGCCGCGCGCTCCGTCCGGCGATCTTGAAATGGGCGCTCCCCCGCTCTTGCTCGAAGCGGGTGGCCAGAGCGTCCAGCAGGTCGATGAGGGTCTTGTCCACCAAGGGCTTGAGAAGATAGTCCTTCACGTTATAGCGGATCGCTTTCTGGGCATATTCAAAGTCGCTGAAGCCGGAAATGACGATGACCGTTATGTCGGGGTAGTTTTCGTGGATGTGCCTGGCAAGGGACAGGCCGTCCACCTCCGGCATTTTTATGTCGGTGATCACAACGTCGACAGGGGCCTCTTTCAGCAGTTCCATTGCCTCAAGGCCGTCTTTGGCCACGGCGGAAACATCAAACAGCGCCGAGAACGCCGGTATGTTCCGGGTCAGATAGGTGCGCATCAGCGGCTCGTCATCCACGATCATCGTATGATACATTGTTCTCTCCTTCACAGGGCAGCGGGATCCGCAGCGAAACGCAGGTCCCCTGCCCGGACGTGTCGATCAAAAAGGCGGCCTGCCTGCCGTAGCGCAGCCGCAGGCGCCGGTAGATGTTGAGAATGCCGATGCTGCCCTTGTCGCCGCCGTCCGCGCCCGGCCCGGCGTCCGGCTCCTCCATGCTGCGCCGGATCTTCTCCAGCGTGGCCTCGCCGATGCCGGGCCCGTTGTCGGTGACGCACAGCCGCAGCATGCCGTCCTCCCGGCGGGAGGTCACGGCGATCTCGGTGGCTTGCCGGCGGGGCTCGCAGGCATACTTGACGGCATTTTCGATCAGCGGCTGCAGGGTGAGCGAGGGGATCTTGCAGTCCAGCAGGTCCTCGTCCACCTGGATGGTGTAGGTCAGCCGGTCCTGATAGCGAAGCTGGATCAGGTCAAGATAGGCCTGGCAGATGTTCAGCTCCCGGCGCAGGGTGATGTCCTGGTCCACGTTCATGATCCCGCCCAGATAATACGACAGGTCCTCCACCGAGCGGACGGCGGTTTTGTACTCGCCGCACTTGATGAGCAGGCTGATGGTGTTCAGCACGTTGTAGAGGAAGTGGGGCTTGATCTGGCTGCACAGAGAGTTGTACTGGGCCTCCTTGTTCAGATACTGGGCGCGGTACACCTCCTGCGCCAGCTGGGCGTTCCGCTGGATCATGGAGCCGAGCGCGCCCACCATGTCGTTGAAGGATTCCGCCAGATACCCGATCTCGTTGTGGGAACGCACCTGGGCCCGCACCTGGAGATCACCGCCCTCCACCGCGTGCATCAGGCGGATGATGTCGAACAGCGGTTTCAGAAAGCGGGCGACCACAAAGATGATCAGCGCCGCCGCGACCAGCATGCTGCCCAGTGCCAGCAGCACGGTTTTCACAAGGTTTTCCTGGAGCGGCCGCATCAGGCTGGCGTAGGAGTGCACGGCGAGGAGAGTGATGCCGCAATCCGGCAGCACGAAGCGGTTCACAATGTACTTCCCCTGGCCGGAGCGGAACAGGTCGCTCTGGGCGGGAGAGGCGAGGGCTTCCACCTCCTCCGCGTCCAATTCCTGCAGCAGCGCCCCGGAGGAATACAGGATCTGGTTTTGTTCATTGATGATGAGCAGAGAGCCGCCGGCGTCCAGATCCACCTGGTCGCAGATGTTCCGTATGCCGGTATAGTTGGCGTCCACCTTCACAACGCCCAGGGTGATGTCGTTGTCCTCCTTGCTGCGCAGCTGCCGCACCACCGAAAAGATGGGGGTCAAGTCGTCGCCATAGACCCGCTCCAAACGGGGCGGCAGCAGGATCGGGTCGGTGGTGGCGCAGGCCTGGTTGTACCAGTCGCTCTCCAGATAGTTGTTGTACTCCGCCATCTCATAGGGGGTACGGGTGTAGGAATAAAGCGCGGTGTCGTTCATGATGTACACGCGCAAGATCTCGCTGCGCGGCAGGCTCATCACCGAGGCGAGGAACCCCTCCACCACCCGCTTGAACTCCAGCTGCTGCTGGGGAGAAGTGGCGGTTTGTTCCAGCGTGTGCAGCAGCTCGTCGTTATAATAGGGGGTGAGGGTCAGGCGGTACAACTCGTTGATATAGGTGTTGATGTTGGAGCCGGCCTGCTCAATGATCTGCTGGGTCTGCTCCATGGTCTGATCGGTCAGCTGCGCGGAATACCAGTGGTAATTCCCATAGGAAACGAGGATGATCACCGCCAGGTTCACAAAGCACACCGCCGCCACGATCCGCGTTTTGAGCGAAAGATTGCGCAGGGATCTCATCCGCCGTCCCCCCCCTCTTTTTATTCCATGTTTATTATGCACGACGCAAAAAAGAAAGGCAAGGTTTGTTTGAGGGATATAAAAAACGAGGAATCAAATCAAAAAAACTGGGTATTTATCCCAAAAACGGGGGTGGTTACAATGAAATCAGGAGGAAGTACTTCTCATTCACGACAAACTTTTGCCAACGAAAGGATGAAGGATATGTTCATCAAAAAAACCATCGCCCTGGCACTTTCGCTCGCTCTCGCCGGCGCCATGCTGGCCGGCTGCCAGAGCAACACGCCTACCGCCTCCGGCAGCGGGAGCCAGGCTTCGACCGGTGCGGCGGACGGCGAGGTCGTGCACATCAAGCTGTTCACCGGAAAGATCGAGACCATTGACGTGATGAACGAGATCATCGAGGATTTCAACGCCTCCCAGGACCGCATCGTGGTGGAGCAGGAGTACCAGAAGGACGCCAGCAACGTGATCAAGATCAAGTTCGCCTCCAACGAAGTGCCCGACATCATGACCACCTATGAGCAGGGGTTCGTGGATGAGGGGAAATACATGGACCTCACCGACCTGAACGAGTTCTGGGATCGGATGAGCCCGGAGATGAAGGCCGCCTGCACCGACGTCAACCAGGGCAAGGCGTTCCGCGTCTGCACCAACATGACGATGGCCGGGTTCTTCTACAACAAGGACATCCTCGCTCAGGCGGGCTACACCGAGTTCCCCACCCAGTGGGACGAGTTTGAGACCATGCTCAAGACCATCAAGGAAGAGATGCCGGATGTGACCCCCTGGTTCATCTTCGGCAGCGAGGCCTGGCACCTGGGCCATCTCATCGAGTTCATCCCCCACGGGTATCTCAAGTCCACCCTGGGCACCATCGAGTGCAAAAAGGCCATGCTGGCCAACGACCAGGATGTCCTGCGCTTTGCCGACCCGGACGGCGCGATGGCGGTGTTCGCCCAGAACATGCTGGACCTGCAGAGCGAGGGCTTGATCAACGCCGATGTGCTCACGGCCACCAACGACAACTGTGTGCAGGATTTCGCCAACGGCAAGGCCGCCATGTTCAGCAACGGCATGTGGGCGCTTTCCAGCGTGCTGGAGGCCAACCCCGACATGGCCGACAAGATCGGCTTCGCCCCCTACCCCGCTTACATGGAAGGCTCTGAGCCGGTGGTGCTGAGCGCCGAGGATTCCGGCTATTCCATCTCCGCCACCACCGAGCACAAAGAGGAGTGCATCGAGTTTTTGAACTTCCTGTTCAGCGCGGACAACCAGAAGAAGTACAGCGAGGTGGCCAAGGCCCCCAGCGCCTTCAAGGACGTGCAGGCCGAATGGGCGCCCGCGAACATCGTGGAGGAGGTCAACGCCGCGCTGGAGAACGCGGTGAACATCGGCTACACCAACGAAAAGCCCGCCGGCTTCTCCGGCGACGACGCGGGCCGTTACCTGCAAAACCTGCTGGCCGGCCAGTATGACGCCCAGGGCTTTGCCGAGGCGTATGCCCAGGCCTGGAACGACGGCATGGCAAGCTGAACGGGGCCCGGGCAACAACAGAATTTCGATCCCATGACGATCGGGGCGAGCGTGTTGATCAAAACCTGCACGCTCGCCTTTTGATTGGCGAAAAGCGAAGGTGATACGCGATGAAGAAGAAAAAAATAGGGCTGCATCTGTTCATGGCGGTGCCGGCGTTCGTGCTGTACTGTATCTTTTTTATCTACCCGCTGACAAAGGGCATCGGCATGAGCCTGACCAACTGGAACGGCTACAGCGCGCCGGAATTTGTAGGGCTCAAGAACTTCGTGGATTTTTTCGGGGACGCCCGCGCCCTCCACGACATCAAGACCACCGTCCTGTTCACGCTGGGCAGCGCGCCGCTGCTGAACCTGGTGGGCCTGCTCTACGCGCTCTTGATGAACAGCAAGATCAAGGGCAAATCCGTGGCCCGCGCCTGCATCTATATGCCGGCGATCATCAGCCCGCTGATCATGGGATACATCTGGTACCTGCTGTTGCAGCCGGGGCGCGGCATCCTCTTTACGGTGTTTGACCGGATGGGCCACCCCGAATGGTTCGGCAACTGGATGGGCAGCTACTCCACCACGATGCTGGTGCTGGTGCTGGTGAATGTGTGGCAGTACGCGGGCATGACCATGATCATCTACCTGGCGGGGCTGCAAAACATCTCCCAGGACCTGTACGAGGCGGCCATGATCGACGGGGCCGGGGCCTTTGCCCGCTTTTGCCGCATCACGCTGCCGCTGCTGATCCCCTCCATCCGCATCAACGTGGTCACCAACATCATCGGCTCTTTGTCGGTGTTTGACATCGTGATGTCCCTGACAGGGGGCGGGCCTGGCTATCAGACCGAGACGCTGAGCATCTACATCATGCGCATGTGCTATGGCAGCAAGACCGGCTATTCCACCGCCGTGGCCATCGTGATGTTCGTGATCGTGCTGGTGCCGGTGCTGATCTCCCTGCGGCTGATGAAACGGAAGGATTGAGAGGTGCGCCATGAAAAAAACATACAGCCTGCTGCGCCATCTGACGGTCCTGCTCATCTGCCTTATGTGCATGAGCCCCTTCCTGGTGCTTTTGAACCTCTCGCTCAACACGCCCCGGCACAACCTGTACGAAGACAGCCTGATCGTCCCCGACTTCTACTTCGGGAACTACGCGGAGGGGTGGGTCAAATCCCACATCGGCCGCGCGATGGTCAATTCGGGCATCATTGCTTTTGCGGCGCTGGCGCTCATCGTCCTGCTGGGCGCGATGGCCGGCTACACGGTGGCCCGCTTTCCCAACCGCTTCAACCGCATGGTCTTTTCGGTGCTGCTGGGCTGCATGATGATCCCGGGCATCATCAACACGGTGCCCCTCTACACCTTGATGATCCGCATCAAGGCGGTGAATACCCTGTGGGGCATGGCGCTGGTCTGCGCCACCCTCGCGCTGCCCCAGGCGGTGTTCGTGTTTTCCGGGTTTATCCAATCCATCCCCAGAGAACTGGAGGAAGCCGCCATCATAGACGGGTGCAGCTATTTTACCGCCTTCTGGCGGGTGGTGTTCCCGCTGCTCAAGCCCTCGGTGTCCGCGGTGGTCATCCTGAACGGGTTTGGCATCTGGAACAACTATTCCCAGGCGGTGTTCTTCCTGCAAAGCAGCGAGAAACACAATGTGCCCCAGGCGCTGTCGGTGTATTTCCAGCAGTTCGCGGGGGCGCAGTGGAACCTAATGGCCGCCACGGCGGTGATCGCCATCGTCCCGGTGGTGGCGGTGTTCCTGGTGTTCCAAAAGCGGATCATGAGCGGCCTCACCGAAGGGGCCATCAAAGGATGAGAAAGGAGAAACCATGGACCTCTTTCCGGCAAAGGCACAATTCCACACGGGGGAACCGGTGGACGTGATCCTGGAAACAGACGGGGAGCCCTGGGAGCGGGCGGAGGCGGCGGTCTTCCGGCTGAACGAGCTTGTGGGGCGGCAAAGCCTGCGCCCGGCGGGGCCGCGCACGGTCCTTTCGCTGGGCTGCTTCGACAGCCCGTTCGCGGGCTACGGGGTGAGCGTGCGTCTGACGGGCGGCGGCAAAACCGCCGTTCTGGAAACCGCCTTCGATGTGACAGACAGCCCGAAGCGCACCCTTCGGTACGGCTTTGTGAGCGATTTTACCCCCGCGGACGCGGACAACGGGGCGATGGACTGGCTGCGGAAATGCCACATCAACACGGTCCAGTTCTACGACTGGTCCTACCGCCACGATTCCCTCGTGTCCGACAGCGAGACCTACCGGGACATGATGGGGAAAGAGATCTCCCGCCCGACGGTGCTGGGCAAGGTGCGCCGGGCGAAGGAACTGGGTATGCAGCCCATCGCCTACGGCGCGGTCTATGCCGCCAGCCGGGAGTTTTTCGAGCAGCACCCGGACTGGGCGTTTTATACCGGTGCGCAGCAACCCTTTGTGTTCATCGACGTGTTTTATATCATGAACATCCAGGCGGGCTCCCCCTGGCGGGAGCACTTGATCGGGGAATACCAAAAGGCGCTGGAAAAGATGGAGTTTTCCGGCATCCACATGGACACCTACGGCTTCCCCAAAACGGCCTTTTCCCATCTGCGCAAAACGCCGGAATGGGTGCGGCTGGACCGGGAGCTGCCCACCCTCATCGAAGAAACGCGGGAAAAGCTCTCCGGCGGCGGGGCGGACCCCTGCCTCATCTTCAACAATGTGGGGAACTGGCCCACCCGTTCCACTGCCGCCGCCCCCCAGGACGCGGTATACATCGAGGTGTGGGAACCCTACGACCGCTATTGCCACATTGCCCGGCTGATCGACGATGCCAAGGCTGCCGGGGGCGGCAAGCCGGTGATCCTGGCGGCCTACCTGCCGCCCTTCCGAACGGAGGAGCGCCGGCAGGCCATGAACGCGGCAAGGTTACTCACCGCGGCCATCGTGTCCCACGGGGCCACGCACCTGCTGCTGGGCGAAAACCGCGCGGTGCTGACCCAGGGGTACTACAGCGACTATGCCCGGCTGGAAGAAGCGGACGCGGGCCTGCTCCGCCGCTATTATGATTTCCTTGTGCGGTATCTGGAGCTGTTTTACGATGATGGGCTGCAGACGGTCTCCATGACCCACACGGGATGGGATAATTACGAATACCGCTGCCTGAATGTTCCCGCCAGCGCCTGGGGCGAGGCGGGCAAGCTCTGGATGATCGCGCGGGAGCGCAAAGAACGCAAGCTGCTCGCCTTTGTGAACCTCTGCGGCTGCGGCGATGACCGCTGGGACCGGGGCAAGCCCACGCCGGCGGTCCAGCGCGGCGTGCGGGTGCAGGTGCAGGTGGATTTCCCGGCCACAGGCGTGTACACCGCTTCGCCCGACGGGCCGAGCCTGGAGGCGCAAGCGGTGCCGTACACTGTCCAGACCGGCGCCAAAGGCTGCTTTGTGGCCTTCGAGCTTCCCGCTGTGGAGGTTTGGCGCATTGTGTGGATCGAAATGAAGGGAGGAAACGAGGATGAAAAATAAGAAGAGATGCCGCTTGACTGCTCTTTTGATGGCGTGGGCGTTTTTGGCGTTCTGCTTGCCTTCAGCTGCTTTTGCACAGCAGTCAGACGTGGCTACAATTGAAAAAATCTACGTGAGCAAGGCCTGTTATCAACCGGGAGAGACCGCACATGTTGAATTCCTCGTAAACAATCCCGGCAACGCGATGCAGGGCTCAGCGGAAGTAAAGATCTCGCACCTGGAGAATGTGATTTGGACGACTACGGTGCCGGTTTCGCTGGAAGCGGAGGCCTCTGCAAGTTTCAGCTTTGACTGGCAGACACCAGCAGAGGATTTCAAAGGGTATCTGGTGCAAATCACGTTATGCGCCAATACCTATGTTTCGGCCATCGACGTTTCCTCTGACGTATCGCGCTATCCCCGATATGGGTATAGTGTGGATTTCATGCCCGGTGAAAGTGCGCAGGAAAGCGACGCAATGATGAAAGAACTGGCGCAGGTATACCATATCAACCTGGTTCAGTATTATGACTGGATGTATCGCCATGAGAAAATCCTTCCAGATGAGGGCAATGAATGGGTCGATATGTTTGGCCATACACTGTCCCGCCAGACCATTCAGCAGCGTATCAATGCAGGCCATCAATACAATCAAAAGGCCATGGCATATCAGATGTCCTATATGGCCAGGGAAGGATACACGGCTAACGGCGTTGACAAAACATGGGGGTTGTTCTCTGACCCGACTGGCCGTAACATCGATTATGATCCGGGCGACAACAGCACTTTGGCGAATGTAGACCAATTTGTTTTCCCCATGGAAGGAAAGCCGGCCCCCATTCTGTTTGCTTTTAATCCGCTGAATCCCAACTGGCAGAACTTTATGGTGGGCCAATATAAGCAGGCAGTCAATGAATTGGGGTTTGACGGTATACAGATCGACCAGATGGGCGACTTCTGGGGAAACAACGTTACATACTATGATTATGCAGGGAACAGTGTGGACCTTGGCTCTGCCTTTGCCCCTTTTACCAATGTCGCCAAAGAGCAGTTGAAACAAAACAACAGCAGCAAAAACATCGTAACGATGAATGCGGTCAACGGCGGAAACAATGATTACTTCTCCACGAATGCGATCATCACACAAGCCAACACGGATTTTGCTTTTAGCGAACTGTGGGGAAACAGTGACACCTATCAGAAGGTCTATGACTTTGTAAAATGGCAGCGGATGAACGATGGAGGAAAGACCATGGTTCTGGCAGCCTATATGAATCAGTATGACATCTATGGCGATACCTACTACTATGAAAATGCAGCGCTGCAAGGTGGCGTCCACACAAATATCGATGGAGAGTTGACTTATATTACCGGATTCGATGAAGTGGGTGACAGCGCCTCCCTATCGGTCACAGTTCCGGAAACTGGCAATTACTCGCTTGTGTTTTACGCGGCGAACGGAACGGATACTCAGGCGTCAAAGAGCATCTATGTGGACGGGGAAAAGTATATGACGGCTTACTTTGACAGCACTCGTCCGGGTATCATCCCCGCAGAGCCTGACTGGAGCACCTACTCTTATGAGGCGTCCTTCACGATGCCCAAAAACCTGTATTTGACCGAGGGAAACCACACGATAACCATTCGACAGGATGCGGATGACATCGGTGGGGATATTCGCCTGCACAGCTTGACTTTTGGCACATATGACAAGAATTCTGTCCAACTTGCCAATGCGGCCATTGCAGCAAGCGGGGCGATGCATATCGAGTTGGGAAGCGGTATGTCCGTGGGAGGAAATGACGATTCGCGCTTTAACGACGTTTCCTTGCTCGGGAACCCATATTATCCGAAAGCAGCCAAATCCATGACACAGGACACGGCACAGGCTGTGGGAACGCATTATCAGTTTATCACTGCCTATGAGAATCTGCTTTATGATGCGGATGTGATCCCATCCGATTCTGGCTGGCAGAACATCCAAATCGCAGGCCAGTCCATTTCTGGCGATGCACAGCCGGGAACGATCTGGTATGTTTTGAAGAACAAAGGGAACGAATACGGGATCATTCATTTGATAAACCTTACGGCAGAGCAAGACCGCGACTGGAGAAACGTTACAGCTGAACCGGGAGAGAAAACCGATCTGGTGGTCAAATATTATCTTCCGCAATTTAAAAGCGTGGAGGGCGTGTATGTAGCATCTCCGGATGCGGGCTGTGCAAGCCAGGAGTTGAATTTTACAATGGGCACCGATGCGGGCGGCAGATATGTAACTTTCACAGTTCCCTCTTTGAAATATTGGGACATGGTGTACATGGCGTATGGAAATGAGACGTCTGGCAACCGTATCGAAGCAGAGTCGGCTATTCTCACGAACGTAAATGTCGCCACAAATCACCCGGGGTATTCGGGAACAGGCTTCGTGGATTCTTTCGGGGAAGACGGCGACGCAGTAACGATGGACTTCTATCTGAACCAGGAAGGAGATTACAACCTGGACTTTATCTATTCGGCGGCTGTTGACGGAACACCGCAGCGGCAAATTTACATTGATGGGTATGGCTTCGGAGAGATCCAGTTCCCGCCAAACGGAAGCTGGGATGAATGGACATCTTCGCGTAAAACGGTACATCTGCGCAGAGGGATCCACAGAATGGTGATCCAAGCCGAAGGTACAACACCGGGATACATCAACCTGGATCGGGTAGATATCTCCACGGCCGGTTAATGCCGGCGTTGCAAAGAAACTTTTGCGAAAGGAAATAAGATGGAACACACGACTCCCTGGTGGAAAAACGCGGTAATCTACCAGATTTACCCTCGCAGCTTTCAAGACAGCGACGGCGACGGCGTGGGCGATTTGAACGGTATCGTGCAGCGGCTGGACTACCTGGCCGGTTTGGGGGTGGACGCCCTCTGGCTCTGCCCGGTGTACCGCTCCCCCCAGGATGACAACGGCTATGACATCTCGGACTACTGCGACATCGACCCCCTGTTCGGCACGCTGGCGGACATGGAACGCCTGATCCGGGAGGCCGCCCGGCGGGGGATACGCATCATCATGGATCTGGTGCTGAACCATTCCTCGGACGAGCACCCCTGGTTCCTCGAGGCGAAAAAGAGCCGGGAGAACCCTTACCACGACTACTACATCTGGCGGGACGGCGTTCCGGGCACGCCGCCCAACGACATGAAGGCCTGCTTCGGCGGTTCCGCCTGGACATGGGTGCCGGAGCTGGGGCAGTATTACTTCCATCAATTCTCCGTCAAGCAGCCGGACCTCAACTGGGACAACCCGGCGGTGCGCCGGCAGATCTACGAGGTCATCAATTTCTGGATCGAAAAGGGCGTGGGCGGCTTCCGCCTGGATGTGATCGACCAGATCGCCAAGGTGCCGGACGAAAAGATCACCAACAACGGCCCCATGCTGCACGCCTACATCCGGGAGATGAACCGGGCCACCTTTGGCGGCACCGACCTGGTCACCGTCGGCGAGACCTGGGGCGCAACACCGCGAATCGCCCGGCAGTACAGCGACCCCGCCGGCGATGAGTTTTCCATGGTGTTCCAGTTCGAGCACATCGGCTTGGACCAGCAGCCCGGCGGCGAGAAATGGGACCTTGCGCCGCTGCGCCTGACGGAGCTGAAGCGGGTGTTTTCCAAATGGCAGACGGAGCTGTACGGCCGGGGGTGGAACAGCCTGTTCTGGAACAACCACGACCTGCCACGCATCGTTTCCCGCTGGGGCGACGACGGGGCATACAGGGAAGTATCCGCCAAAATGCTGGCTACCTTGCTCTATGGCCTGCAGGGCACGCCCTATATCTACCAGGGCGAGGAGCTGGGCATGACCAACGCCTGCTACCCGCTGAAGGACTGCCGCGACATCGAAACGCTGAACCTCTATAAGGAGCGTCGGGAAAAGGAATACACGGAAGAAGAGGTCATGCGGTCCATCCACGCAAAAGGGCGGGACAACGCCCGCACCCCCATGCAGTGGACCGACGGGCCCAACGCCGGATTCACGACGGGAGAACCCTGGATACGGGTCAACCCGAACCACCGGCAGATCAATGCCCGGCGGCAGACGGGCGATCCGGATTCGGTTTTCAGCTACTACAAGCGGCTGATCGCCCTGCGCAAGAACACCCCCGTGGTGCAAAACGGGCGGTATGAACTACTGTGCCCCCAGGACCCGGACGTTTTTGCCTACAAACGGGACGATGGCAAGAATACGCTGTATGTGGTCTGCAATTTTTACGGCCGGCCGGCGGAGGGGCCGCTCCTCCCGGTGCGGGAAGGGCAGGTGCTGATCTCCAACTATCCCGAGCCGCCCGCAGGCCGCCGGCTGCGCCCCTACGAGGCGGTCTGGTACCTGTGCCGGAACGACCGAGCGGACCCTGCGCCGAGCGGGCAATAACAAGGGCATACCCTGCCCGGGCACAGCCGTGGCTTCGCAAAAGAGGACGTCTCCCGTAGGGAGACGTCCTCTTTCGTTTGCCGAGCCCAAAGCGCACGAGCGCCGGGCCCGATTCACTGCCTTTCGCCAGCTTTTGGCTTTCTCCCCCGTTTCTTCGTCCCCACCGCCGCGATCATGGCATAGTGCGCCTTGCTCTTGCGGGTGATGTTGTTATAGCCCTCCGAGGTGAGGAACTCCAGCAGCCACTCTTTGGGCACCTTATAGGTGTGCTGATACGGGAACGCTTTGAGTCTCCCCTCGGTACACCAGCGGCTGACGGTGCGGGCGGCGTAGCCGGTGACCCGGGCGATCTGGTGGGCGTCCAGCACGTCGGGCTGGCGGGCCAGCAGGTTCTCGTACCAGCGGCGCACCCGCCGGCGGGTGGCGTCGGTGAGCGGGAGCGCGCTGTTCAGGCCGAAGGCCGGGGGCTTGTGGTTCGGGTAGTTCTTGTACCAGCCGCTGGGCGGGGTGTAGTAGGCCGGCTCG
>JABLTR010052298.1_pt1 | contig 12824 bp, 12 predicted proteins | sample 7160071 | NCBI WGS metagenome assembly JABLTR01 (sample SAMN14651230, study PRJNA627086) | human gut metagenome | isolation source: feces | host: Homo sapiens
CTTTTATTGAATCAGCATAGCATCGCCAAAGCTAAAGAAACGATATCTTTCTTTTACAGCGATCTCATACGCATGAAGCACATGCTCCCGTCCTGCGAGTGCCGATACAAGCATCACAAGCGTTGACTGTGGCAGATGGAAGTTGGTAATCAGGGCATCAATCACTTTAAACTGATACCCCGGATAAATAAAGATTTCCGTCCAGCCGCTGGTCTCATGCAGCCGTCCGTTTTCATCTGCGGCAGCTTCGAGCGTACGCGTACTGGTTGTGCCGACCGCAATCACCCGGTGTCCGCTTTCCTTCGCGCGGTTGATCTTATCCGCAGCTTCCTGTGACACCATATAAAACTCTGAGTGCATATGGTGATCCAGTACATTTTCTACTTTTACCGGACGGAACGTGCCAAGTCCGACATGCAGGGTTACTTCTGCGATATCGACTCCCATATCCTTTACTTTCTGCAGCAGTTCTTTCGTAAAATGAAGCCCTGCTGTCGGGGCAGCGGCAGATCCGTCATACTTTGCATATACGGTCTGATAGCGATTTTTATCTTTCAGCTGATGCGTAATATATGGCGGCAGCGGCATCTGTCCCAGCTGATCCAGAATCTCTTCAAAAATTCCGTCATAATGGAACTGAATCAGACGGTTTCCTTCTTCTACTACATCCACGACTTCTGCCGTCAGAAGCCCGTCTCCGAACACAAGTTTTGTGCCCGGTTTTGCTTTTTTCCCCGGTTTTACGAGTGTCTCCCAGATATCATTTTCCTTGCGTTTTAACAAAAGTACTTCGATTTTTGCCTGTGTGTCCTCTTTCACTCCGAACAGACGTGCCGGAATCACCTTTGTGTTGTTGATCACCAGACAATCACCCGGGTGAAGATATTCCAGAATATCCGTAAAATGCCGGTGTTCCACGTCCCCGGTCTGACGGTCAAGCACCATCAGCCGGGAGCTGGAACGATCCTCCAGAGGGTCCTGAGCGATCAGTTCCTCCGGCAGATCATAGTCATAATCTTTTACATTCATTCCTTCTGTCATGATTAGCCTCTCAACTGGATTCCGATATTTTTCAGTCCGCTTAAGATTTTATCCATAGCACCCGTAATATCGCTCTCTTCCAGATTCTTATCTTTTCCGCGGAACTTCAGAGAGTATGCGACAGACTTAAAGCCTTTTTCAATCTGCTCTCCTTCGTATACATCAAATAACTCATAATTTTCCAGATACTTCCCACCGTTTTCCTCGAATACTTTCTCGATATCACCTACCAGAATATTCTTTGGAACAACCATGGACAAGTCACGGGAAGAAACCGGGAAGTTGGTAATTCCCTCATATTTGTAATCAAAGGATGCACGGGATACAATCTCCGGCATATCAATCACTGCAATATATACGCGCTCTTTGATGGCATAATTTGCAGCAACCGTTGGATGTACCTCTCCGAGATATCCGATCACAGCTCCATCATATACGATAGCCGCCTTGCGTCCCGGGTGCAGGAACGGAAGCTCGGCATGTGGATCATACTGCGCCTTCTTGCGAAGACCTGTCTGGTATAAGAGTTCCTCGATCACACCCTTCATGGTAAAGAAATCACCGTCTCCGTACATACCAAACGTCAGCTGCATACGTTCTTCCGGAAGTTCCGTCAGCGGAAGCTGCTTCGGCAGATAGATATTTCCCATCTCGTACAGGCGTACATCTTTGTTTCTGCGTCCAAAGTTCGTAGACAGGGAAGTCAGCATTCCGTTCAGTGGCAGCGTACGCATAATGGAATAATCTTCCCCAAGCGGATTGGAAATCACAACCGTTTTACGCCACTTAGAATCCTCCGGAATCAGTAATTTGTCAAATACTTTCGGACTCTCGAAAGAATAAGTCATTGCCTGTGAAAAACCACAGAACTCTGCAATCTCACGTGCCTTTTCTTCCATACGCAGCTTAAAGCTCTTTCCTCCGGCCGTAGACTCTCCGCTCGGAAGAGACGTTCCGATCTTGTCATAGCCGTAGAAACGTGCTACTTCCTCTGCCATATCTGCGTCACAAAGCAGATCCTGTCTCCAGGACGGAACAAGAATCTCCTTCGTTGCTTCGTCATATCCCAGATCAATTTTTTTGAAATATCCGATCATATCCCCGGCCGGAATATCCGTTCCCAAAAGCTTATTGTACTTGTCCGGTTCGAACGGAATCTTTACGCCCTCACGCTTCACAGGATAAATGTCAACGGCTCCACCTACAACCTCGCCGGCGCCTAACTCTTCTACCAGCTGGCAGGCACGGTTCATCGCTTCCATGGCAAGATTTGGATCTAAGCCTTTTTCAAACTTAGCCGAAGCATCGGTACGAAGTCCGATGCGCTTTCCGGATTTGCGGATATTGGTTCCATCAAAGCATGCTGCCTCAAATAACATGGTTGTTACATGATCGGTAATCATGGAATTTTCTCCACCCATGATACCGGCAATGCCTACTGCTTTTTTTGCATCACAGATCATCAGTACATTTTCATCCAGCTGACGTTCCTGTCCGTCCAGCGTCACAAATTTTTCACCTGCAGCTGCACGGCGGACAATAATCTCTTTTCCTTCAATCGTATCCAGATCATAGGCGTGCATCGGCTGTCCGTATTCTTCCATCACATAATTCGTAATATCTACAAGATTATTGATCGGACGGATTCCATGTGCACGAAGACGTTCCTGCATCCACTTCGGAGATGGGGCAAACTTAATATTCTTTACAACTCTTGCTGTGTAACGGCTGCAAAGATCCTGATCCTTTACCGATACTTTGATGTAATCATTGACATCTTCGTTATTTCCGGTTTCTGTTACGACAGGAGGTACAAATTCCTTATGGAACGTGGCTGCTGCCTCACGCGCAATGCCGAGTACGGAAAAACAGTCTACACGGTTGGATGTAATCTCATATTCAACAACGCTGTCATCCAGTCCTAAATAAGCAACCGCATTTTCTCCGACAGGTGCATCCTCGTCAAAGATATACAGTCCGTTCTCCGGTGCGTCTGGGAACATTTCACGGTTCGAACCGAGTTCCTCAATCGAGCACATCATGCCAGAAGACTCAACCCCGCGAAGCTTTCCTTTTTTAATTTTGATTCCACCAGGAGTTTTTGTTCCATCATGTCCTCCTGCGACACGTCCGCCGTCTAAAACAACCGGAACTTTTGCCCCTTCAAATACGTTTGGTGCACCGGTCACAATCTGCAGCGTTTCGCTTCCAACGTTTACCTGGCAGATGACAAGTTTGTCGGCATCCGGGTGTTTTTCAATCTTTGTAACCTGTCCGATGACGATCTTGTCAAGATCTGCATCGAGCTGCTCATATCCCTCAACTTTTGATCCGGAAAGTGTCATGGCATCGACATACTCCTGCACGCCGCAGTCAAGTCCCGGAACTAAAGCTTTGATCCATTTTAATGATGTATTCATTCTTTTTCTCCTCCTAGAACTGTTTTAAGAAACGATCGTCATTCTCATACAGCAGACGCATATCGTCAATCTCATATTTCAACAGGGTAATACGCTCCAGACCGATACCAAATGCAAAGCCGGAATATTCTTCCGGATCAATACCGCTCATACGAAGCACTCTTGGATGTACCATTCCACAGGCAAGGATTTGGATCCATCCCTCACCTTTGCAGAAACGGCATCCTTTTCCGCCACATTTAAAACAGGAAACATCCATCTCGGCCGATGGCTCCGTAAATGGGAAATGATGCGGACGGAATTTTACTTTTGTTTCTTTTCCAAACAGCTTCTGTACAAACTGGGTCAGTGTTCCCTTTAAGTTAGAAAACGTGATTCCCTTGTCAATGACCATTCCCTCAATCTGATGGAAAGAAGGCGAATGGGTCGCATCCACTTCATCCGCACGGAACACACGTCCCGGTGCGATCATACGGATCGGAGGTTTCTTCTGCTCCATCACACGCACCTGAACCGGTGAAGTCTGTGTACGCAGCAGGATCTTATCATTGATGTAGAAGGTATCCTGCTCATCTTTTGCCGGATGGTTTGCCGGAATGTTTAATGCTTCAAAGTTGTAATAATCGTATTCCACTTCCGGTCCTTCTACAACTTCATATCCCATACCGGTAAAAATACGCTCTACCTCTTCAAGTACCATGGTATTCGGATGGCTGTGTCCCACACGGTTTTTCTTTGCCGGAAGGGTAACGTCGATCACTTCATTTTCCAGACGATGTTCAAGCTCCGCAGCCTCGAGTTTTTTCTTCATCTCATCGAGTTTATTTTCAATTTCCTGACGGGTTTCATTTACCCACTGTCCCACCTTCGGGCGATCCTCCGGTGCAACCTCTTTCATACTCTTTAATACGGCGGTGAGTTCCCCTTTCTTTCCAAGAACGGCGACACGCACATCGTTGAGTTTTGCAAGTCCGTCAGAATTTTCAATCTGTGCTATTGCATTTTCTCTGATTTTCTGCAATTTTTCTTTCATGGTACTCTCCTTTTACATATTTTCTTTCATAATAATTGTTTTTACGCAATTTTCTACTGTGGAACCGGAACTGTTTTCTGGCATAAAAAAATCCCTGCTATGCATAATTGCATATCAGGGACGAAAAATTCCGCGTTACCACCCAGATTCCCATATCCTGTATCTATATGGGCTCTCATTCTGCTTAACGTGCAGTGACCGTCGCAGGCTAAAAATCCTTGTGTTCACCTGCGCAGCTCCTGTGGGAAAATTCACATGCTGGCGTATCATAAGGAAGCTTACAGCCGATGACTTCCTCTCTCTGTATGTCGTTCAGATGCTACTGACACATTCATTGCTTTTTACACATTTGTCATTCTACCACAGTCTCCTTTTATGTGTCAAGATCAAAGACATTGGTAAATGTAACATCCTTAAAATAAAATCCGAGAATTTCCTGCCATTTCTTTCCTTCTTTTCCCATGGCGTCCGCACCGTACTGACTCATTCCGATTCCATGCCCGAATCCGCCTCCGGTCAGCACGATGGTTCCTTTTTTCTGACTTTTTATTTCAAAGCACGCACTCGGGACGGAAGAGGCACGATGTTTATTGGTTCCGTCTGCAAGATCAAGATCCAGCAGATACTTTCCGAGTGCATACCGGATTTCATTTTCCTTTTCGATCGTCCGCTCTCCTTTTTCAAAAACCATGGTAAGAGACAGTACATATCCGGAAGTGCTTCGTTTATTGACTTTCAGTTTTTTCAGTTTTCCATATGTTTCATCCATGCCCAGCTTTGCCGACAGGGTAGCCGTCCATCGGAAATACGGGGAATTTTCATCATAGGCATCCGCTTTTGCTGTAATAAATTTATGAAAGGCTTTATCCGAAGACAGATCTTTTGTCTTTTCCCTGGTATGGTTTTCCGCCAGCAGATATCCCGGAGATGCGGCATTCCATACTTCCAGATTTTCAGAATATCCCGGGGAAGTGGAATAATAATAACAGTCCGCAAGTTTTCCTTTGTACGTCATCACCATACCTGCGGTATCCGCCACAGCCTGATCCGTCACTTCATAGGAAGTTGTTGCATGATAGGCCTGATAGGCAATGGAATCATCCAGATTTGCTCCGTACCGGGCATACGTATCGTTTTTCATCTGCCCGTATGTAAATGTGCGCGCACATACCGCCTGTGCTTTTAAGGCTTCATAGGAAAAAGATAATGGCATTTCAGAAGGCAGAACATAACGAATATAATCTTCCATCGGAATTTCATTGATCAGGACATATCCCTTTTTTTCCTTCCGGAGAATCAGATCTCCCTCGTACCCGGAACCATACGGGTTTCCGTTTTTATCACATCGATACAAAAGGCCACCGGTATCCGGAGAAATTTTTATCTCTTTTCCCGTTTTTTCCCCCTTCAGAAGTTTTTCTGCATCTGTTACGGTGTCCTTCTTCCTTTTATTTCCATCCACGGTATAGGCATCCCCGCTGCAAACAAAAAGACTGGCATATGTATTTTCTTTTCCGTTTTTGAGCAGCACACGGACCTTTTCTGCCATGTCCTCCTGATAGCTTACAAGTGCACAGGCTTTCTGCTCTGCAACAACCAGTTCCACTTTGGAATTTCCTACAACAAGATCTGAAATCTTTCCCTGACGGACAGGAATTTTTGCATGTCCGGAACTTGCCACAAGATACACCGGCAGATCTTTTTCTGCCGAAAGCGGTTCATATCCCTCTATCTGAACACTTTTTGAGGAGTAACTTGTCAGAACCCCCTTGATCGTTGAAGGTTTCGCATAAATTTTAGTAACCTTTCCCTTCGTCAGTTCAATATCCGCAACCCCCGTATATTTTTTCTCCGGCTTTCCCTCCGCAAAATAGGTTTCTCCCCGATATAATACAATGATATCCTTTTCTTCACTCTTTAAGATATATGCATTGCTGAGCATCCCGGAAACGGAACGGTCAAATGTTTCTTCTTTTTGATCTTTCCCTGCCGTTTTGGAAAGACGGGATACCAGAATTAAAGTTATCGCAACGGTAATTACCGCAAGCAGCAGAATCAGAATCCCCATCATCTTCATTTTGTCTCTTTTTTTCATGAAGCACTCTCCGTTTTTATTAATTCATCTGTCATTGACACAAAATAAGGAGCCACCGTTCTCCGGCAGCTCCCCTTCTCTTTTGTACGCTGTAACATTCTTTGGTATATAATAAATTCTTTGGTATCTTAATATTAAATACTTTTTCTTTGGTATGTTACCCAAAATGCCGGTTCCTGCAATTTAGACTCCTAGCCAATGCTAGGTGGGCGACCGCAGTTTCCCTTCTGTCTTCCGCTGACTGTGGCGGCCTGACATCCAGAAAAATCATATAGGAATCCCGTTTAAAGTAAATGTAGGTTCTAAATAGCAAGAGTTGTCGTACATTTCAGGCATCTCTTTCTGCCGTCTTTTATGCGATACCGCATCCGGCAACTTTCTCTTTTGTACTGCATTTATTATACTTTATTTTTACCTGAATTTCAAGGTCTGATTCTATGTACTTTTTTCCATTTCCGCATACTGCTTTAAGGGAAAAATTTGTCTTTTATTTTACGCATTCCGCTTACAAATGCAAACAATGCTGCCAAAAATGCACCAAGTTCCACATATGTCCAGATGCGTCCGAGCGTAATCACCTTAGTATCACATAAAATTCCGATTGCTCCCACAACAACTGCTACCGCCGCAAATCCATACAGCCACGGTGTTATTCCCCGGATATACGCCTCGGGATCTTTACACTTCTTAATTTCTTCTTTCGGGACAACCAGGTCACTGATCTGTCCGCTTTTTTTCATTTTTGCAGCAGAAACAGCCAGATAAATGCCTACAAAAACGATCACAATATCCATAAGTAAAATTGTTTTCATGATTTTTCCTCCTGTTTTATAGTATCACACACGAAAAAACTTTTTACCATCGGCAAAAATAGTCAAATTTCATTGATTATTTTATACATTTATAGTAAAATATACTTAATATGTAACAAAAAGGAGAATGTATATGCGCATTGAGGACACTACAATTTTAATTACTGACGATTCGATTCTTGCACGTAAACAGTTAAAGGACATCATTTCCACTCTCGGCACTCCGGTATTCGTGGAAGCCACCGATGGACAGAGTGCGATTGACAAATATAAAGAAGTACATCCGGATCTGGTATTTCTTGACATTGTTATGCCAAAAAAAGACGGCAATGATGCCATCCGTGATATTATGGAATTTGATCCGGAAGCTACAATCATCATCGCTTCTTCTGTCGGAACACAGTCCCAGCTGAAAAATGCACTGGAAGCGGGCGCAAAAGATTTCATTCAAAAGCCACTGGACAAGGAACAGGTGCTTGCTGTCGTTAAGCGCTTCCTGGAAGGGAGATAATCGTTATGTATACACAATTTTTTGGAAATTATCTGCTTGCCAACGGATATGTGACCCGTGATCAGCTGTTTTCAGCGATGCGTCAGGAAGCAGACCAGCATATGAAACTCGGTACCCTTGCCATTCATGCCGGATACATGAATGCAGCCCAGGTAGATGATGTTGTCATTCACCAGACCCACCAGGACAATCGTTTCGGTGAGCTGGCGATTCAGCTCGGATACCTGACCGAAGCCCAGGTGGAAGAACTGTTAAAACAGCAGACCCCTGCCTTCCTTTCTCTTGGACAGGTTCTTTTGGATGAAGGAGTTCTGACAAACACCGATTTCGAACAGATCATACAGGATTACCGCTCCAAAAACGGCATGGAAGATGAAGAAAGCCTTATCGAGCGCCGGAAAAATATCCAGCAGTTGTTTGAAAACTTTTTTTCATCAACCGACGCTGCTCTTTCGGAAAAAGGACATATGTTTATCGAGCTTTTATTTAACGATTTTATCCGTTTTATCGGTTCCGATTACACACCGCTTTCCGTGGAAGAAGTCACTGAGGCTTCCATTGCCTGTTGTGTAAAGCAGGAAATTCATGGTGACTATGCGATTAACACCTATATTTCCATGGATCTGGACACGGCGATTGCCTTTGCTACCCGCTATGTCCATGAGCAGTTCCATTCTTACGATGAATACGTTCAGGCTTCTCTGGAGGATTTTTTGAATCTGCAGAACGGATTATTCATTGTAAATGTATCAAACACCTCTAACACAGAGTTAACACTCGGTGCTCCGGAGCATATTACCGTTTCCCCGATTCAGTTTTCAGGACGCACCTTGCATATCCCGGTTCTGTATACGTTTGGAACGATTGATTTTTATATGGAACGTGTTTCCATTAAAGAATAAAATAGGATTTTCCTTAAAGTAAAATGCCATAAAAAACGTCTGCCACAAGGCAGACGTTTTTTTATGTTTCCACTATAATACTTTAGAAAGGAACTCGCACAAACGTGGATTTTCCGGGTGGGAGAAAAATTCCTTCGGTGTATTCTCCTCCTGAATCTGTCCTTCATTGATGAACATTACACGGCTTGCCACTTCCCTGGCAAATCCCATCTCATGTGTGACAACCACCATCGTCATTCCATCTCTGGCAAGTTCTTTCATAATCTCAAGTACTTCTCCTACCATTTCCGGATCAAGTGCAGAAGTCGGCTCATCAAACAGCATCACATCCGGATTCATAGCAAGTGCACGCGCAATCGCAATACGCTGCTTTTGTCCTCCGGAAAGCATTGCAGGATAGACATCCGCTTTATCCGAAAGCCCTACGCGTACCAGCAGTTCATCTGCACGTTTCGAAGCCTCTTCTTTTGTCATGAGCCCGGTCTGTACCGGGGCAAGCATGATATTCCCTTTTACGGTATGGTTGGGAAAGAGATTAAACTGCTGAAACACCATTCCGATTTTCTGACGCATTTTATTGATGTCAACGGAAGAATCCGTAATATCCGTTCCCTCAAAAAGAATGGAACCGGAGGTTGGTTTTTCCAGAAGATTCATGGAGCGCAGAAACGTAGATTTTCCGCATCCCGACGGTCCGATAATTGCAACAACCTCTCCCTGCGAAATCGTTGTTGATATTCCGTTTAATACCTTAACATGGTCAAAAGATTTACAAAGATCTCTCACTTCGATCAATACATTTTTGTTATCGCTCATTTGTCCGCAACCTCGTTTCCAGTTTGTGTACTCCTGCCGTAAGGATCATTACCAGTACCAGATAAATGACCGCAACGCCGAATAACGGAAGAAACGCATCATATGTCTGGCTTCGAATAATGTCACCGCCTTTTGTCAGATCCGGAATTGCAATGTATCCACTGATGGATGTCTCTTTCAAAAGTGTAATAAATTCATTTGCCAGCGCCGGAAGGACATTTTTAAATGCCTGAGGAAGAATGATCAGCCGCATGGTCTGGGTGTAATTCAACCCAAGGCTTCGTCCGGCCTCAAACTGTCCCTCATCCACAGACATAATTCCGGAACGGACAATCTCTGCCACATAAGCCGCCGAATTCAATCCGAACGCAATCACTGCAACCAGAATCTTATTATCCAGTGCAACGAGAATAATATAATACATGATCAGCAGCTGCACCATCGTCGGGGTTCCCCGCCATATGGTCAGATACACTTTACAGATAAAATTCAGGATATTCAGTCCGCCATGCTTGTCATGTGTAGACCGGATGATTGCAACCAGAAATCCAAGAACAATTCCCAGAATAACCGCAAGGGCTGCAATCAGCAATGTATTCCCCAGCCCACGCAGCAGATACAGATAACGGTCGCTCTCTATAAAATCCTGTTGAAATTTTGCAATAAAATCACTCACTGTTTATCCTCCGAAACAAATTATTTGTTTCTTACAACGATTACCTGACAAGCCTTTGTATAGGTATCCGTAAAGTCAATATTTTTCTTACGATCCTCAGTTACCGTGATTCCGGCAGCACCAAAATCAGCTTTTCCGGAAGATACCGCTGCGATGATCGCATCAAACTCCATATCTTCAATCTTCAGCTCATATCCGAGTTTATCACAGATTGCTTTTGCAATATCTGCATCAATTCCTACAATCTGATCTCCGTCATAATATTCGTATGGCTCAAACTGCGCATTGGTTGCCATAGTAAGTGTTCCGTTTGGATACTCGGTTCCGTCCGGTGTCTCATATGGATGCTTTCCAGCCTCATCTCCGATATAATTGCTGGTGATGGAATCAATGGTTCCATCCTTTTGCAGTTCTTCAATCGCGCTGTTAAATTTATCGGTCAGATCCGAATTGCCTTTGGCAATACAGATGGCATACTCTTCCGGATCAAACGTATCGGATAAAATCTTTAAATCATCATTTTTTTCAACAAAAGCTTCTGCCGGCTGCTGATCAATGATTACACAGTCAATCTTTCCTGTTTTTAATGCCTGAATGGCATCTGCGCCTTTATTGTAACGTTCTACCGTACTGCCATCATTCTTTTCATACTCTGTGGCATCCGAATCTCCGGTTGTACCGAGCTGTACTCCGATTTTTTACCCGGAAGATCATCTCTGGAGTTCACACTGTTGGCAGGTACGGATGAACCGCAGCCTGCTGTTGCAGCTGCCATGGCAGAAACAAGTAAAAGTGAAATCAATTTCTTTTTCATAATCTTTGTCCTCTTTTCATATGTATTTTAAACACCAAGGAATTTTTTAACAACCTGTGGCATTTCTTCCACTTCACATACCGTATCATGAAGTACCGGTGCGGTACGGATCTCTTCGATCGCCTGTGGGACTTTGACATTTCCGATTCTGGAAAGCTCATCTACCAGCTCAAAGTCACCCATAGCATCATATTTCGGATCAATCGCATCCATAACGCTTCGGGTAAACTTAAACGGACTTGCCGTGCTGGCAATCACGGTCTTTGTCTCGGTATCCCCGGTATCCTTCTTATACTTATCGTATACCCCTGCCGCAACTGCTGTATGGGTATCAATGATATATCCGGTATCCTCATATAATTTTTTGATGGTCTTTGCAGTCTCTTCCTCGCTTGTATAATTTCCGTAGAAATCAGCAAGCTGCGCACGCATCTCGTCTGTGATTGCATATTTTCCGTCTGTGGAAAGTTCTTCCATCATCTTTGTATTCTTTTCTGCGTCATTTCCGGCAATACGGTAAATCAGACGCTCCAGATTGGAAGAAATCAGAATATCCATGGATGGAGAACTTGTAAGAATGAAATCACGGTTTCTGTCGTATGTTCCGGTGGAGAAGAAATCATACAATACTTTGTTCTCATTGGATGCACAGATCAGTTTTGCAATTGGAAGTCCCATATTCTTTGCATAAAAAGCAGCAAGGATATTTCCGAAATTTCCGGTTGGAACAACAACGTTGATCTTTTCATCTTTTGCAATTGCACCATTTTTATATAATTTTGCATATGCATATACATAATATGCCACCTGAGGAATCAGACGTCCGATATTGATGGAATTTGCAGATGAGAACTGATAACCTGCAACATCAAGTTCTGCTTCAAGTGCAGTATCATTAAACATCTTCTTCACACCGGTCTGTGCCTGATCAAAGTTTCCGTGGATTCCAACCACACAGGTATTTGCACCTTTCTGTGTGATCATCTGCTTTTCCTGGATCGGGCTGACACCGTTCTTCGGATAAAATACAACAATCTTTGTGCCTTCCACATCTGCAAATCCTGCAAGGGCAGCTTTTCCGGTATCTCCGGATGTCGCTGTTAAAATAACAATATCATTTTTCACCTGATTTTTTCTTGCAGAGGTAATCAAAAGATGTGGCAGAATGGAAAGTGCCATATCCTTAAATGCAATTGTCGGGCCATGGAACAGTTCCAGATAATAAGCACCGTCCGCATCTACCAGCGGTGCGATCTCCGGCGTATCAAATTTGCTGTCGTATGCTTTTTTGATACAATCCTTTAACTCATCTTCTGTAAAATCCGTAAAGAAACGGCTCATGACTTCATAAGCAGTCTCCTGATAGGACATATCTGCAAGTGTATCCATCGGGACATCCAGTGCCGGGATACGCTCCGGTACAAAAAGTCCTCCATCATCTGCCAGACCCTTTAAAATTGCCTGGGATGCAGTCAGTTTTACTTTATCATTTCTGGTGCTTGAATACATTAATTCCATTTTTTCTTCCTCATTTTACAAAAATTTAATCATAACGTTTCTCGTACATTATAGGTAAAAAAGTGGGTGGTGTCAATGAATTTCCTATGTTATACTACTAAAATAACCTGTCAGGGCGAAAGGAGAATTTATGTTAACCGGTTGCAACCAGATAACTGTCCAGCCGGTCCAGATCGTCCTCCGCAA
>JABLTR010013816.1_pt1 | contig 12821 bp, 9 predicted proteins | sample 7160071 | NCBI WGS metagenome assembly JABLTR01 (sample SAMN14651230, study PRJNA627086) | human gut metagenome | isolation source: feces | host: Homo sapiens
CGGAGGGATGTCGCTCGGTCTTATATGTTTAACCGGATGGATGGGAGGCCTGCTGCGTCTTATTGATCGGCGGGACGTTAGCCGGTCCCGGGTGGTTTACTGGATGGAAAGAACCCCTCTTGGCTGATTGATCGGCGGAACGTTAGCCTGACCCGGCTAGTTTACTGGATGGATAGGAGCCCCGCCCTGATTGGTTTGCCGGGAGGATATCGCTCGGCTTCGCATGGTTAATTGAATGAACAAGAAGCCTGCTGCGTCTTATTGATCGCAGGAACATTAACCGGCCCCAGCTGGTTTACTGGATGGATAGGAGCCCCGCCCTGATTGGTTTGCCGGGAGGATATCGCTCGGCTTCATATGGTTAATTGAATGAACAAGAAGTATGCTGCGGTTGATTGATCGGCGGAACATTAGCCGGTCCCGGTTGGTTATGCATTTTTAACTGTTTTTATCAACAGCCCCCGTTATATTAATAGCGGAGGCTGTTGATAATAGGAGTTGTAAAAAGAAAGAAAATATATTGAAAATTGTACGCGTTATCTAAAATATAAAAAATATATATAGGATTATTCAGCGCCGTTTGCAGTACTGCCGGCTTGAGATGAACCTAATGTTACTTGTAAATCACCTGTTTGGCCATTTCTATATACAGTTACTGTTATAGTTTCACCCGGTTCATATTTGTTTTTTTCACTATTAAGCATTTCATAACTTGTTATAGATGTACCATTAATAGCTGTAATAATATCATATTGCTGAATACCAGCTTGATCAGCTGGAGAACCATTATTTACTGAAAATACTACGACGCCGGCAGGAAAACCCATACGCTGTAATGTAGCAGAATCATAATTTGTATCAATTGTAAGGCCTAAATAAGCTGTAGGTTCATTTTCCTGACGGATAAGACGCTGTACAATTTCAGTAACAGTATTAGATGGAATAGCAAAACCCATACCCTCAAAACCATCGCCAGCTATTTTTGAATTGTTTATACCAATAAGTTTACCTTCAGAGTTTACAAGAGCGCCGCCGGAATTACCTGGATTAATAGCAGCATCTGTTTGTATAAGATTCATTTCAATACCATCTTCAGTTGTAAGAGTTCTATTAAGACCGCTTACTATACCTTTACTTACCGAACCCATAAAATCAAGTCCGCCTGGATTACCAATAGCAACTGTAAGATCACCGACTTTTATTTCATCAGAATCAGCTATTTCCATTACAGGTAAACCTGTTTTATTTATTTTTAATACAGCAAGGTCAGCACTTACATCATAACCTACTATAGCTGCATCTATTGCTGTATCAGGATCGCTTGGAAGATATACTTCAATAGAGCTTGACTGCTGCTGTGATTGATTGCCATATCCAAATCCAAAGTAACCGTATCCATAGCTATTGCCGCTTGTTGTACCTTCAACAGCTGTACTTATTACATGGTAATTAGTGATAATATATCCATCTTGAGTATATATAACACCGGAACCTTCACTTGCTGAATCACTGCTGCCAAATATCGGATTGCTTGATCTGGTAACTACTCTGATACCAACTACTGACGGACCGCATTTTTCAGCAATAGCAGGAACTAATTCTTCTGTTTCATCTGTTGTATTTATCTGTGTTATAGGTGTTGTAACAGAAGTTGCAGATGTATTTGGCTGGGTATTATCTTGATTTGCTTTAAGTAAAGCATATCCGCCGCCTGCTGTTAATATTGAACATAAAAGAGCGGAGCATAAACCAACTGCTACAAGTGAACCTAAAGAATAATTGCGCTTTTTAGCTTTTTTTGTCCTTACTTTTTTAGGCTTTTTATTATTTGGAATATTATTATTTGTTTGATAGGAATAATGATAACTGCTTTCTGGACGCCATGTTCCAGATGGATATATTGGGTTATATGAATTACATGAACTAGAACCATTATAATCGGTATTATTGCTGTTAGAATATCCAGTTGAGCCGGAATTTTCAGTATTATATTGATTATCAGATGAAGTATAATTATTTTGCATATCCATATGATTCCCCTCCGATTCTATAGATGAATAATTATTACTGTCATTGTCATTAGATGAAATTGTATCAATATTATCTGAACTAATATTATTTGGTTCATCAGTATTAATTTGCTGAATATCAGCTTGAATATCACCTTCATCATGACGTATTGGTTTAATATCATCTGAATTTGCTTCAAATACTACGCCTTGTGTATTATTAATATTTTCCTTATTATCTGTATTATCTATGCTATTTAAGTTTTCTGAATTAGCATTCATTTTTTCATCATCATAATTATTATACATAACTCAATTACTCCCTTTAAATTATAATATTAAAAGTCTTAATATTTTCTTTCTCTGTATTAAAATATATACATATGTCAGGCTTAATAGCTTTTTTTACTTTACCCTTTTATGTATATCTTTTCTTTACTGTCTATATGATATTCTATTAATATTTCAAACTTATACAATTTCGGTTAAGCATTAATTAAAATAAAATTAATAAAATATGACAATAATTTAATTTTTTTCACATTTAAAAAAATAAGCTTTTATTATACAATATGTATAAATGTATTATATATAATAAATACAATTAGGAAAAAATATTTTTAAATAATAACGTTTAAAATAATAGAAAAGTAAAAATAATTGTAATATATTTATTTTGATTATAACAGTAGCCTATATAATAATTTAATCGAAACAAGTATACTAAAAGCTTAAAAAGTACCTGTTACAATAGGGGGGCGCCCGCTAATCGCATCTTTTGATGCGATGGATGCAAAATAATATTAATGCGATTTAAGTACAAAGTATAAATAAAATGAGCGCGTATTTTTATGTACTGTATTGTTTTTATGAAATATTATTTTGCGTAAAGCAGCCATATTTTATATGGCTGCAAGCGGGCGCCCCTCTTTTTAGGTGCATTACAGGAAGTATATATCTTATAAATATATAAATGAGAAATATATGCTTTTATTGTTTTATTATATATTTGATATATGAGTAATTGATATAAAAAATCAATATAGGTTTTGCTATATAGATCATATTCCTCAAAATACTGGTTATTAGATATATAAAAAGAAATATTAAAATGCAAAGTTTGATATACAAAGGAAATGAAAATAGAATAAAACAAAAAATATTTATAAAACCTAATGATAATAAAATTTGATACAAAAAAGTACCGGCAAAGGTGGGGCGCCTGCGCAGCGCATCTACGATGCGCTAAAAGCAAAATAATTTAGTATTAAAGCAGGTTGAGATGTATTTTAAAATAGGCATTTTTTAATGCTCTCAGCATAGTTTTGAAAAAATTATTTTGCGTAAAGCAGCCATATTTTATATGGCTGCACGCAGGCGCCCCCTATTGTACGGTAACGCAATCCGAAATACTTATAATTAATAAATATTTTCGCTTTTACCTCTAGTTATTGTCTTATATGTAAATAGTATATTCTATGATTATTATATTTTAATAACAGCAAATATATAGTTTGGATTATTATAATATTTAAAAATACTATATACATTTATATATAGTATTTTATTTGTAATTATATATGTAATATATTTAAAGAGTAACAAATTAATATAATACAGCATATTTTATTATGACAGAAAAAATATATTGGCTCAGAATAATAAAATTATAAAAGAAAACAGTATATTGACAAAAAATAATATTTATTGAGGTGAACAGATTATGCCTACAGTATACTTAAGCCCATCCACACAGGAATTCAATCTTTATGCAGGAGGAGGTAATGAAGAATATTATATGAATCTTATCACAGATGAGATGATACCTTATCTGAGATCAAGTGGAATAGCATATTACCGTAATACGCCTGATATGACAGCAGCATCTTCTATAAGAGATTCTAATTCTAAAAATGTTGATCTTCATCTTGCAATACATTCTAATGCTGCAGCTGGATCACAAGCAGGAAAGGTACAAGGAACGATAGTATTTTATTTTCCAGGCAGTGTTAGCGGTAAACGTGCAGCAGATATTATAGCAAGAAATTTTAAAGAAATATATCCTGATCCTGCATTAGTAACAACCAGACCAACTACAACTTTAGGTGAAGTAGCTCGTACAAGAGCACCGGCAGTACTTATTGAAGTAGCGTATCATGATAATCCGCAGGATGCTGAATGGATTAGAAATAATACTGCGCTTATTGCAGAAAATCTTTCTAAATCTGTTGCTGAATATTTTGGCGTACCTTTTATTCCAGCTCAACCTCAAAGAGCTGGTGTTGTACGAACTAATGGGGGAGCATTAAATATAAGAAATCGTCCAAGTTTAAATGCAGCTATTATAGCTAGGGCTTATAATGGTGATCGAATATTAGTAAATGGACAATATAATAATTGGTATGTAGTAAATTTTAATGGTATTCTTGGATATGCAAGTTCAGATTATATACAAATAATTTAAACGATATTTTGTAAAAATATTTGTTGTATAGAGAAATAACCTCTCGTTTTGTGAGAGGTTATTTTTTTATTTTATTGCAATTGAAAACTCAGGCTATGCCGCAGGAAGGGAAAAAGCTTTAGCAATTCACAGAAAAGGGAAATTCATTTTGTTGAAAACTATACATGTGGTCTGGCAAGTACAAGAACATCACAAGGATGACATTTAAATCAAAAACGCAAACAGATTATCAAATACAGCGTGTAATAGCAAATATCATATAGAATTATCTAAGATAATATAAATCACATAATGAAAAAGGGATAAATAAATCAAAAATAATAAAACAGATAATGTAAAAGTTCCGTTTAATGGGGCGCCTGCGCAGCGCATCCAAAGGATGCGCTTTACGCAAAATAATTTCTTAAATATTCTCGCTGAGTTAATAAGGAAAACTAGTATTATCTTAAATACTCAGTTTCTTTTATTTAACAAATTATTTTGCGTTTAGCAGCCATATTTTATATGGCTGCGCGCAGGCGCCCCCCCTTTTTTACGGTAACGTAACCAGTGATGGTTTCTTTAATATTTATAATGCATATTTTAGATTATTGTATGATTTAAAAAAATATAGCTTTTGCGTCAAAATACAAGTGAGAAGAAATAGGAAAAATATTAAAAGAATTATGTAATTGGAAAGGAGCCAAAATAATATAAGTAGAGATATGTATAGATAATATACATATGTTGATAGATATACCACCTAAAATAAGTGTGTCAAGTTTCATGGGATATCTGAAAGGAAAGAGTAGCTTAATCATACATGAACGATATACAAACTTGAAATATAAGCATGGAAATAGATCTTTTTAGCATGGAGGATATTATATTGATACAGCAGGGAATAATAGCAAAAAGATTGCGGAATACACAAAAAATCAACTTGAGGAAAATAAGATACAAGATCAAATGACATTTAGGGATTACGCAGACTATTTTAAGGTTGACAAGCAGTAATCTTTTGCAAGTGTCGGACCATATAAACCATTATAAAGGCTGTCAGTAACTGCGGGCCACATCCGCATAAAAAACCGCCGGCTATGCCGGCGGTTTTTTATTAAAGCAAGACGAAATCAATGTAAACTTAATTGTTTTATTTGAAGAGTTAATTCAAATTAAGTGAAAATATAGTTTTTATTATATTTATTAAATTATAAATTAGTAAAATTGGTAAAAAATACTTTTAAAATAATAAAATTTAAATAATAAATAAGGAGAAATATTTATGGAATATATTATTAATATGGATAGAATTAATGAATTTATAGGATATTTAAAAATTAATGAAAAAAGTAAAGCAACAATAGATAAATATTTAAGAGATGTTATAGCTTTTTATAAAACAATTATTAATCAAAAATTAACTAAAGAAACTGTATTAGCATATAAAAATATAATTTGCGAAAAATATGCGGCAATATCTGTAAATTCAATGTTAGCAGCAGTAAATAAATTTTTAGATTTTATTGGAGCTTCTGAATTAAAAGTAAAACGGCTTAAAATACAAAGAAATATCTTTATAAATGAACAAAAAGAATTAACGAAACAAGAATATTACCGATTAATAAAAGCTGCACAGCAACAATCAAATAAGCGGTTAAATCTTATATTACAAACTATATGTTCAACAGGAATCCGTATAAGCGAATTAAAATATATTACTAAAGAAGCAATAAATAATGGAAGAGCTGAAATTAACTGTAAAGGTAAATTAAGAGTTATATTTTTGCCAAAAGACTTATGTAAAAAATTAAAACAATATTCTATAAGTAAAAATATTAAGACAGGTTCAGTATTTATAACAAAAAATGGAAATGAATTAGATAGAAGCAATATCTGGAGAGATATGAAAAAATTATGTGAATATGCTAAAGTAGCGCCGGAAAAAGTATTTCCACATAATTTACGGCATTTATTTGCTCGTATGTTTTATGCTATTGAACAGGATATTGTAAAACTTGCTGATATTTTAGGCCATAGCAGTATTAATACCACACGTATTTATACAGCATCAAGCGGAAGAGAACATCAGGAAAAAATAGAAAAGCTATCATATGCTTTACTCTTATAATTTTGTATAAAAAAACAACATAATAACAATTATGTTGTTTAACTATATATTACATAAGAATAAACTAATTACTTTTTAAAATTAAATTTATTATTGTATGCATATTATAACTCTAAACTTTTTTAAAATCAATGTTAATTTTGTATAAAAATATAAAAATGTTTATAGCATGACGATTATTTATGAGATATTACTCAGAAACACAATTATCGTAAGGTTTCTGAGTATTTTTTTCTGTACCCTTTTTGCAAAATATCTTTACTGCACATAATAAAAATACATTATATGCCGTAAAATTTTTGTCGAAACAACATAATTGTTATTATGTTGTTTTATTTATTCTTACGTAATATTTAGTTAAACAACATAATTGTTATTATGTTGTTTTAATAGATTAAATAAAGATTATGAGTCTTTTTTCAGTAAAAAACCATGCAAAGATAAAGGAGGAGATGCAATGAAAAAGCAGTATATAGGAAGGTCTATAGCTTTATTGCTTAGCTTTCTTTTAATATTGTGTTGCGGGCCGATTACTGCATTTGGACAAGCACCTCAAGATACAAGTAAAATTTTACAATCAAATCAGATTGAACAATCAAGCATGCCTGAACAGACAAGCGAACCTATAAAAGATAGTCAACCTGATAAAGAAATTCAGGATATACAGACAAGCTTACCTGAACAGGAAAGCGAGCCGGTTGAAGATAATCAAGCTATACAGGAAAGCGGCCCTGCTTATTCTCAAACACCAGGCGCTGTTGCAAATGATATTCAGGCAAATGATATTTCAGGCCCTAATACCGTTGAAGTGGGAGACAGTATAACGTTAAATGGTACAAGCGGTTGGGTATGGAACCATAATTGGTCATATTCATCCAAAGATGGAGGTAAAGTAAACATCTCAGTTGATCCATGGGATGGTTCAACTGCGACCATTAGCGGTGTTTCTGCCGGTACGGTAACTATTACCCATACATATAGTTATGGGTTAGGATGGACCGGATCTGAGACATTTACTGTAAAAATAACCGCTCCTCAGGGAAACTTTATCGAAGCAAGGGTTTATCTCCGTTATTCTAATCAGATTCCTGATGATATAAATCAAGACTTTGGAGCTGCAGAATTTGGCCCTGGCGGCGATGATAGTACATACATAACGGTAACTGTTGACCGTGATAAGGTAAATGCGCTTACAGAAGCTTATATTAATAGAAATGGATATATTTATTATTCTATTGACAGCGATAGAGACTGGAACCAGGGAAGCTTAACAAGAAAAGAAAAAGTAGCCAGGTTCTGGGAAGAGGTAATTTATCCTGCTATAGAAGAAAGCGATAGGCAGGCTTTAGATGAAATCTTTGGCGGGCATGGTAATTTTATAGGATATGTTTTGAAAAAAGAAAATTCTGGATGGCATATTGACGGTATTTTAGCTGAAGATCCTCCTATATATGTAGTTGAGCTTTATGATATGGATCAAAACGGCCAATGCGTTTTTACTATTTCAGATAATAATGAGAGCCGTCCAGGCGTAAGCTACAGCGATTTTGAAGCTCGTTTAGAAGAGTATTTAGGCGGCACTGATTATACATATATTGCAAAGGAAACAGACTTTATCCAAGTTGAATATACAAAAAACGGAGTACGATGCATAACGACGGTAACCCCGTATGAAGGCGATGGTTATTATAATCAATATCATGTATATCCTGGGAGTTGGCAAAATAGATTTGCTTACAGACAGGTTACAGCAAATGTCTATTACATAAGCCGTATGCAGATTGAAACTGAAGTATATTCTTCATTATCAATTTCCAAAACAGTAACAGGCAATGCAGCAAACGTAAACGAGCATTTTAATTTTACGCTCTCTTGCAGCGCACTTAAAAATGATACATATAAAGTTACATATACAGGTACAGAGGGCTGTGATACACATCATGCATCAACCATCACTTTTAACTATAAAGGCGAAGCTTCTATTACATTAAAGCATGGTGAAACAGCTTATATTCAAGATATACCAAGGGATATAACAGTTACCGTTACAGAATCCGAACAGGACGGCGCAAATAATTATACTGCAAAGGTATCGGTAAACGGAGCGCAGCAAAGACAAGGTAAACAAGCAGAAGTTCGTATACAAGGACAAAATAATGTTGCATTTGAAAACAGTATAGCGGCTCCGGTTCCAACAGGTATTTTTATGGATATACTGCCATATATCGTATTGGCAGCAGTAGTATTAGCCGGAGTTATTACATTAGTAATTGTACACTTTAAGAGAAAAGGACCTCATAATAAGGATATATGGGATGAATAGAAGGTAAATTAATGGGGAAAAACATAAAATCTAAAAGGACTTATACACCCGGATATGATCAAAAAGAAGATATAAGCTTACAAAGCATAGCTGACGCATTAAAACGTTTAAAATTTAAAAAATCTCTTTTTGGGGTCAATGAACAGGATGTATGGAAAAAGATTCGCCGTTTAGATGCTATGTATCAAGAATTATATCAAATGCAGGAAATAAAATATAAAGCATTGATAAATGATAAAGATAGGTTATTAGAAAACTTTAGAGCAGCGCTTAAACGGCAGCTTCCGGATTATAAACCTTCTATAACTCCTACAGAAGAAAATATATCCTCTGAGGATACATAAATATGAATGAATGGTCCATAAAAAAGACGCCTACGCGGGCAGTAATTGATAGAAAAATAACTCAGCTAGGGCTGCGAAGCATGCGTTATGGTACATTAATAAAACTGGTTATAGTTGCAGCTTTATTATGGGGATTATTCACTTTAATATTTGGAATAACAATCCCTATGGATAATTCTATGCATCCGGCTATTAATGAAGGAGATTTAATCCTTTATTACCGGCTCAATGGCAATTATGAATCAGATAATGTAGTAGTATACACGCATGAAGGACGGCAATATATAGGACGCATTGCAGCAGTTCCAGGCGAACAGGTTCTTATTACGGAAAATGGACAGTTAATAATAAATGGCTATACGCAAATTGAAGAAAATGGAGTACTAACATATCCAATAGAAAATGGGTGCACATATCCGGTAACCCTAGGCAAAGGAGAGTATTTTATCCTTGCTGATGCACGTGATACAGGAAATGACAGCCGGTATTTTGGAGCTATCAGCAAGGATAAAATCACCGGAAAGGTTATAACATTTTTACGCCGCCGAAACATATGATCATATAATTGGCTATTGCCAGTTTATGATATAGATATTTTTACTTATTATTTTTACAACTTTTACAGGAGGTTAAAACAAAATGAAAACAACAAAAAAGGTTTTATCAGCAATGTTGGCAATAGCTTTAGTATGTTGCATGGCATTAACAGCATTTGCTGCACAGGCAATCGGAATCACTGAAGATGCTAATCCAGGCATTGCGGCACAAAAAGTTCAAAAAACATGGACAGCAGCTTCCCTTTCTCAGATGAATAATACTGAGGCATTTAATTTTAAATTAGCTTATGCAGGAGCTACACAAATTGGCACAAATGAAACAGCTGTACCACAATACAATGATGCAGACTTTACAGAAAAACAAGTTTCTATCACAGGCAACTGGCTTGATCAGGCAACTGCAGCTCAGTCAACTTCTGCAACAAATTCAATCAGTTATGTTGATTTATTTGATGGCATAACATTCTCAGCACCAGGCGTTTATGAATTTACATTAACTGAAATTGCAGGTTCCAACCCAAATATTGATTATTCAGAAGCTAGCTATAAATTAAAAGTTACAGTAGCATGGGCAACAGATGAATTAACAGGCCAGCCAAAAGATGAACTTGCTATCCTCGGCGTTGTTGAAACATCTCTCAGCACAGATCCAACAGGCAAAAAATTAGATATTGACGGAGTAGTATTCCCTAATACAGCAGTTGATAACGCAAGTCTTAAAGTTACAAAAGCTGTTGAAGGCAACGCTGCTAATGTTAATGATTACTTCAAATTTACAGTAGCTCTTTCCGGTATTTCCGGTACATATGATATCGCATACACAGGCAATACATATCAAGAAGGCGAAACAAATCCAACTTCTATCACAGCTGCAGAAGGCGCAGCAACATTTGATATTTACTTAAAACATGGCGAAAGCTTTGAAGTTAAAAATCTTCCAGCAACAGCTACATATACAGTAACTGAAGAAGATACTGATTATACAGAAAGCGTAAACGATCAGGATACAAATACAGCTAATGGTACAATCGGTACAGATGGCGCTACACTTAACTATGTTAATACTAAAACAACTGTAACACCAACTGGTGTATTCATGGATGTACTTCCATATGTAGTTATGTTAGCAGTTGTAGCAATCGGTGCAGGTGCATTTGTTGTTATCCGCCGCCGCCGTGAAGAAGAACAGTTTTAATTAAAAAACTGAGCTTTTAAAACAGCAAATAACGGTTTAATTAAAGAGGATTAATCAATGGAACGGACGGCTGAATATCGAGTAACAAAAGGGTTTGATAAAATAGTAAACAGCATTATTGCCATATTGCTGATAATCGGCGGACTTTATGCCTGCTTTGCTTTATGGGATACATGGAGTATACTTAATAAACCAAATGATGTACAAAGACAACTTATGAAATATAAGCCGTCCGATTCTGATGATCCACAAGCTCAAAGCGCTAGCTTTCAAGAATTATTAGGTATTAATCCAGATATATGTGCATGGATTACTATTGATGATACCGGAATAGATTATCCGGTGGTACAAGGTGAGACAAATTTTGATTATTTGTCTACTGATGTTTATGGTAATTATACCGCAGCCGGGAGTATTTTTCTTGACTGCGGTAATAACCGGAATTTCACAGATTTTTATTCTATCCTGATGGGCCATCATATGCAGGGAGGCGTTATGTTTGGAGATCTGGATAAGTTTATGGATGAAACGTTCTTTGAAAATCATACAACAGGTAAATTATATTTGCCGGATAGAACCTTAACATTGGAGACTACAGCAATTATAATGGCAGATGCATATGATAGAATTATTTATGATGTATCTGAACGTACAGAGGACGAAAAACTTGCTCTGATCTCAGAAATTGAGAAATATGCATTGCATACAAGAGGTACGCCGATGCATATGGAGGATCAATTTATTGCACTTTCAACTTGCTCCTCCGATTATACGAATGCAAGATTACTGCTGATATGCCGTGTAACGGGGGAAAATTAGCAGAAGTAGAAAGTGAGGATGAACGAATATGAAAATTAAAAAATATCCAATATTAATTGGATTAATCTTATGTATATTATTAGTAATACCAACAGCTATAGTATCAGCTGAATCACCTGAACCAACTCAAGCTGAAATTAAGCTTACAAATCAAATTACCGGTATTAATGAAACTGATGAATCATTTGTATATGTACTTGAAGCTGAAGATGAATCATCACCAATGCCGGAAAATAAAGAAATAATGATTAAAGGCTCTGGTACAGGAAGCTTTATTATACCATGTGATGAAGTAGGCCAGTATAATTATACCCTTTATCAAAAAAGCGGTAATACTGCTAACTGGACATATGATAATGCAAAATATAAAGTATCATTATATGTATTATGGAATGAAGAAGATAACACATTGGAAACTCAGGTAATTTTCTTTGACCAGGCAGGTTATAAAACTGACGCATTATTTAAAAATACCTATGATGATCCAACAAAACCAGGACCAGAACCAGAGAACCCGCCTCAAACCGGCGATCAGTTGCCTTATACATATTTTATTATGTTTGCAGGCAGCTTAGTGCTCTTAATTATTTTAGCATTTACGTATAAATGTAAAAAGAATTATGAAGAATAATATAATTGATGATATTATATTGAATATAAAATATTAAAAAAGGCAGGAATGTATAATTATTCCCGCCTTTTATTTTTTTATATAAAAAATTTTATGGATGATATTTTTTAAATATTTTTCATAAATAATATTAAACTAAATTATGTCCCCAAATAAATCCATTTAGCCAAAAATTCTTGCCCTCCAAATCCTCAATAATAGAGCCTTTCCAAATGAAGATTTATTAATAAAATGTTAATTTTATCGACAAAACGACGTGTTTTAAGGCTTTTGCGCTGATAAAAAATAAGGTCTCATACCATGGTTTTCCATATTACAAGGCCTGTATTTCATATTTTAGAGCAAGTTTTTCAGGCTATTTTGTGCTGA
>JABLTR010008385.1_pt1 | contig 12815 bp, 9 predicted proteins | sample 7160071 | NCBI WGS metagenome assembly JABLTR01 (sample SAMN14651230, study PRJNA627086) | human gut metagenome | isolation source: feces | host: Homo sapiens
AGCCGTTCACTCGCAGCAATTATCGCATCCTGGTCTTGATCTATGCCAATAAATCTCCCCTTGGCAGAAAGTTTCTTACACACCTCTGTGGCGTGTCCCGCTCCTCCTAAAGTGCCATCCACATAGATTCCATCCGGCTTTACCCTTAAGCCGTCAATGGTCTCATTGAGTAATACAGATTTATGCTTAAATTCCATATCCGTCTCCTGTGGGATTTCTACCTGCGTTATGCTCAAATGACGATTCCTATGTTCTGCATGCTTTCCGCAATGCTGTCCATATCATCATAATTGCAGTTCTCGCTCCACTTCTCTTTGCTCCAAACCTCGATCCGGTTCAGATTACCCGTAAGCACCACATCCTTATCCAGACCAGCGAACTGGCGCAGCGTCTGCGGCACCAGGATTCTTCCCTGCTTATCCAGCTGACATGTTGTAGCTCCGGCTACAAAGAAACGTGAAAAGGTTCTTGCGTCTTTATTTGTAAGTGGTAATGCTCGGAGTTTCTCTTCAAAAGCAACCCATTCATCCATCGGATAAATAGAAAGGCAACCATCCAACCCTCTTGTCAGTACGAACTCTTCCCCTAAGAGTTCCCTGAACCTGGAAGGGATGATCAGACGCCCCTTCGCGTCGATCGTATGATTATACTCGCCCATGAACATGAAACCCACCTACTCTCGTGAAACACGATTCTCCCCTTCGTGCTTCCAGGGTGCAAATGGTGTGTTCTGCCACTCATCCCCATTCGCTACCACTATTCACCACTTTCTACCACTTATGTAATCATTCTAAACTATTTACCATGAAAAAACAAGTGCATATCCAAGTTTTTTTTCATTTCATGAAATATCCACAGGTTTTTTTTCAACCTGTTTATTTTCTGTGCATTATTATGAAATGAAAAAGCTTCCGGACAGTCGCCGGAAGCTTTTTTCTGACTTTATGTTCTGTTATTTTATGACATTTTAAAGACCTTTGAACGCAAAGGAAAATTTCATCTTTCCATTGGTATCCAGAAGGTATTCCGGATGGGTGCGGGCACCCCAGCTGTCATCTCCTCCAACACCCATCTGCGCCTTTGCGGCACGGACAACGGTATAATGGATTGCCGGAAGCTCATAGGGATGCATAGCATTTTCCATTTCATGAGGAGTATATGGAAGTGCCGAGAACATCATCGGGCCGTTTTCTTTATCCATCTCAAAGAGCATTCCTCTGCCCTTTCTGTCTGTGATCTTTGCCCAGCGTACTTCCTCTTTGTTTCCGCATTCCTGCGGCACAAGATAGCGTGCCATATTGTCTGTCACGAGATTCTCATAAATGCCGAGCTTTGCGCCATGCTTCCGGTCTGCATAAGTCTCTGCCGGTCCCAGGCCGTACCACTGAACATGATCATAATCCGCATTGAATTTAAAGAGTACTCCGAACTCCGGCATATCGCCCAGCTCTTTTACAGGATCATAGGTCAGCGTTGTCTTTACTCTTCCATCTCCGGTTACCTCATAGGCAAGACGGCATTCACTGTCAGGTGTAGTTGGCAGGATGTAGGTAAAAGCAACCTCCACGCTGTTTTCGTGAACCGTTGTCTCCGGAGCATTGGCCGGACCATACATGCCTTTTCGGTAATCCTTATGACTTGCGTACATGCTGGCGATCTTCCACTGTGCATAGCGCATCTGCATCAGACTTCCGCAATCATTATCTGTAGGTGCTCTCCAGAAGTTGGGCTTCGGAATCGCTTCGATCATTTCTCTTCCTGCATATTTATACGAAACCAGACCACCATTGAGAACGGAAAACAGCACTTCGAAATTTTCCCCGCGGACACCGATATTATGAAGGCTTCTCACAAGCTCCACGCCACACGCAGGAGCTTCCGGTGTTCCTTCCACCTGATAAACATACTGGCCGAAAGCAACCTCATGTCCTGCCTCTGCCCAAAGTGTTTTTTCTCTGAGAAGGAAGGCTACGGTTACCGTATATTCGCCCGGGCGCTGCTGTTTTCCAAATGGAAGTCTGTAGGTCTGTTGGCTTAAAGGCTCCACCGCTGTATCCAGTGTCTCTGTGCGGAGAACATGACCGTTCTTTGCAAGAGTCACTTCACATCGGAATGTGTCCGTATTTACAAAAAGATTTTTGTTGATGATCTTAACAGAATCCTCACTTACCTGCGCAGTGATATTCTGGTAGTTGAATTTTACCTCCTGCATCTTTGGTGAAGCATCTCTGTCTCCGCCGTATGTGATACCGTTTCCACTGAAATTATAATCTGTAGGACGTTCACCGAAGTCTCCGCCGTATGCCTGGAATTCTTTACCGTAACGGTCTTTTTTGTAAATAGACTGATCAATGTAATCCCAGATAAAGCCACCCTGATATTTCGGTTCTGTATCTGTAAGATCTGTATATTTATGCATTGCGCCGCAGGAATTTCCCATTGCATGGGTATACTCACAGCAAATAAACGGCTTGCTGTCATCCTTTGCAAGGAACTCCCGGATCGCTTCTACGGAAGGATACATCTGGCTTTCCATGTCACTGGTGGCATTGTAGCTGCGGTCATGGAAAACCCCCTCATAATGTACCAGTCTTGTAGGATCATTCTTGTGGTAGAACTCAGACATCTCAAAGATATCTTTTCCACCAAAGGATTCATTTCCACAGGACCAGATCAGGATCGCCGGGTGGTTCTTGTCACGCTGATACATGGAATTTACACGGTCCAGCATCATGCCCAGCCATTCCGGTTTGTTGTGCGGAACGATATCCGTGTGATCTCCGGTAACTTCTGCTATATCCCAGGTTCCGTGAGACTCCAGATTGTTTTCTGCGATCATGTAAATACCATATTCATCACAGAGACGGTAGATCGGAGATGCATCCGGATAATGACAGGTACGGATCGCATTGATGTTGTTCTGTTTCATGATCATGATGTCTTTGAGCAGTTCCTCCCGGGACACATGTCTTCCTGTGACAGAGCTGAACTCATGGCGGTTCACACCCTTGAATACGATACGTTTTCCGTTAAGGGTCATGATACCATCCTTCATTTCAAAACGGCGGAAACCGACTTTCTCCGGGATGATCTCCTGGAGCTTTCCGCTTTCATCACTGATCTCCAGCTCCAGATCATAGAGATTCGGCTCTTCTGCACTCCAGAGAAGGGGATCCTGAATCTCCCAGGTACCGGTATCCTCTCCGTTCAGAGATCTTTCCTCCTGCAAAAGGATCTCTCCCTTTCCGGAAAGTGTAAGCTTCATTTTTCCTTTTCCCCAGGTACTGGTCACGATCTCAAGCTCGGCTTTTTTGAGCGTTTCATCCGGAATGGCACGGATCCTGAGATCATATACATGGACATCCGGTACCGTAAACAGATAAACATCTCTGTAAATTCCGGAAAAACGGTAAAAATCCTGATCCTCGCACCAGCTGCTGGCTGTCCATTTAAACACCTGTGCCGCCAGCTTGTTCTCGCCGTCCTTCAGATATTCCGTAAGCTCGAATTCTGACGGAGTAAAAGAATCTTCACTGTATCCCACAAATTTTCCATTGAGCCACAGAGCCAGGCCGCTCTCTGCTCCCTGGAATGAAACAAATACTCTTTTTCCTTTCATGCTCTCCGGCACATGGAAATATCTCACATAGCTTGCCACCGGGTTAAAACGTTCCGGGATCTGTCCCGGATGAAGTTCTTCATGGCCTTCCCACGGATACTGGACATTGGCATACTGCGGTGCATCATATCCTTCCATCTGGATATGTGCCGGCACATAAATGTCCTCCCAGTCCTTACAGGAATATGCTTCTTCCTCAAAGCCGGTAATGGCAGATGCATAATTCCGTGCATAATGGAACTTCCAGAGACCATTCAGACTGTGACGGAAAGAAGTTTTCCCATCTTCTCTCTCTTCCTCACAGCGATAATATGTATGATCTGAGTGGGCATCCATTCTTCCGTCGCTGAAATACCGGGGATCTTTTAACAGAGAATGATCAAATTTTTTCATTTTTTCCTCCTGACCGGCAGATTCTGTTTTTTCTGCCGGATCCTTCGTTTTTTATGCTATGATCATTATAGTATAATCCACCGGATTATGGTATAATATGTTTCGCCAAAATATATAACATTTAGAAACAGGTGAATATCATGTCGATCTATTTCAGAAACACTCCGGTCAGTGCTCCCTTCATGTTTGAATCTCTTGGGAACCACTGGAATCAGGTTAATATCTTCCGTCCGGACGGATATCCGTATTATCATTACCTCCAGACTGAAAAGGGTACCGGACGCATTGAAGTCCGTGGAAAATTTTATACTCTCGGAGCCAACGAGGGCATCCTCATCGCCCCCGGTGTCCCTCATTCCTATCACAGGGAGTCTACTTCCTGGACCACGATGTTTGCCACCTTCACAGGAACACTGGCAGGCAGCATTCCTTCCATGACAGACAACCAGGAAGTGATCCTTATCGAAAAGGAACAGGGGACCAGTATCCGGAAAATGATTTCTTCTACCTTGCGTAAATATCATCAGCCCACACCGGATATGAAATCTCTTTCTTCCGACTGCTATAATTTTCTTATGAATTTTACAGACTGTGCAGCTTCTCCGAAGATACAGGATAATCCTCTCTACCAGAGATATGTGATCCCGGTAATAAAAGAAATCGAAACCGGTTATCAGCAGGATATCACTGCAGCGCAGCTGAGCCGGAGCGTTTTTGTCTCTCCGCAGTATCTTTCCCGTCTGTTCCGCCGTTTTATGGGCTGCTCGGTTTACGAGTACGTTACCATGTACCGCATCAGCCGCGCACGTGAGCTTCTGCTTTCCAGACCGGATATGAAGATCCAGGATGTTGCCGGCGCTTCCGGATTTTCCGATGCCAGCCACTTTATCGCCATGTTCCGTAAAGTCACAGGTACAACTCCTCTGGATTTCCGAAAGATGTACTGATATATTCCTACTGCACAGCACAAAAACTGCCCTGCCGGAAACGTCGTAGAAGACGTTTTCCTGCAGGGCAGTTTTCTGCTGCTCTTATCAGCCAAATACCGGTATCCTATTCTATATTCTGATCCATCAGACAAAAGCATCTGTATCCTATATCTGTTTGATCTCAGTTTCCGTAATATAATTCCAGAATACGGTCAACTCTTTGGCTGGCCTCCAGATTCTTCAGAAGATCGCTCCTGCTCCTGATCTGGCTGTCCAGCTTCTTCCGTTCCTCCTGCAGCTGCTGCAAAAGTGACGCTTTCCGAAGAGCTTCCTCTTTCTTCTGTATCTCGTTCTGATCCATTTTTTTCTCCCTGTACAGTCTCTGTTTCCAGATTCTCTGCTACATTTTCCCGTTGCTGTTCCGCTTCTTTCTCTGCTTGCTGATCTTTCTCGATCCTTCTCATCCGTACTTTTGCCCGCTTTCTGGACATCACGCGTTTCACTGCAACTACCACGGTGCAAAGAACGAAAAGTATTACCGAGATCACCAGTGAAACATCCACGCCGGTTCCCGGAAACAGTATTTTATCTGTGCGGAACCACTGGATCACTGCTCTTCCAAGACCATAGCCTGCCAGATATCTCAGAAAGATTTCTCCCTGAAATACTTTTTTGCGAAGCAACATCATAAGCATCAAAAGCACAAGCAGACACCAGAGACTTTCATAGAAAAACAAGGGCTGTACCAAAATCCAGGTACCACCGTCCACGGTTTGAAGCTTTTCACGCATAGCCGTGGTGACCTCTCCTGCCCGTACCGCAGTCAGCGGCAGCTGCATGGAAAAAATGTTGTCTGCATATTCCCCGAAAGATTCTCTGTTAAAAAAGCTTCCCCACTTTCCTATTATCTGCCCGATCAGAAGTCCCATGCAGGCAAGATCTGCCATCTGCCAGAAGGATTTCTTTCGGATCCTGCAGTAGACCGCACCACCCAGCACACCGCCCAGAAGTCCGCCATAAAACATAAGTCCTCCGGACCGTATATTCAGAAGCTGTCCCGGATCATTTTTATAAAGGCTCCAGGAAAAAGCCACATAAAGCAACCTCGCCCCTGCCACACCGGAAAGCAGCGTTATGATGGCCAGATCCAGATATGCATCCGGATCTTCATGATTTCTTCTGGCTTCCAGTACCACAAAAAAGATTCCCAGAAGCATTCCTATCGCGATCAGGACGCCATAGATCGTGATCTCAAAGCCAAAGATCTCAAAGGATCTCGGCACATGATCCAAAACCAGATTTAATCCGGGAAACCGAATTGACATATCCATAAAATCACCTGTTATAATTTTTCAGCTTACAGCCGGTATTTCACAGACGTTGGTGATCACACGTTAAATCTGAATAAGATCACATCTCCGTCCTGTACAACGTACTCTTTTCCTTCCATACGTACAAGGCCCTTCTCTCTGGCACCTGCATAGGAACCGCAATCCAGAAGATCCTGATAATTCACAACCTCTGCTTTGATAAATCCACGTTCAAAGTCTGTGTGGATCTTACCTGCTGCCTGCGGTGCCTTGGTTCCGATCTTGATAGTCCATGCTCTTGTCTCATCCTCTCCGGCTGTCAGGAAGCTCATAAGGCCAAGAAGGTGATAGCTTGCGCGCACCAGCTTCTCCAGGCCGGATTCTGTCAGTCCCAGATCCTCAAGGAACATCTTTCTCTCATCCTCATCCAGCTCGGAGATCTCCTCCTCGATCTGCGCACAGATCACAAATACCTCGCTGTTCTGTTTGGCAGCATATTCACGTACTGCCTGTACATACTGATTGTTCGCCCCATCATCTGCGATATCATCCTCTGCAACGTTAGCCGCATAGATCACCGGTTTTGCAGTAAGAAGATTATAGGTTGCAAGCCATGCATCCTCATCTTCGTTCTCTGTTTCCAGAGTAATGGCAAGCTGTCCCTCTTCCAGATGCGCCTTTACTTTTTCAAGAAATGTAAGCTCTTTGGCAGCTTCCTTATCCATACGTGCAGTCTTGGTAACCTTGGCAATTCTTCTCTCGAGGATCTCAAGATCAGAGAAAACAAGCTCCAGATTAATAGTCTCGATATCGCGGAGCGGATCAATGCTTCCATCTACATGAACAACATTGGAATCCTCAAAGCAGCGTACCACGTGAACGATAGCATCTACCTCACGGATATTTGCAAGGAACTGGTTTCCAAGTCCCTCTCCCTTAGATGCGCCTTTTACAAGACCTGCAATATCGACGAATTCGATCACTGCCGGTGTTACTTTTTTTGATTTATAAAAATCTCCGAGAAGATTCAGTCTCTCATCCGGAACGGTTACAACACCCACATTGGGGTCGATAGTACAGAACGGATAGTTTGCGGATTCTGCTCCGGCTTTTGTCAGTGAATTGAATAATGTACTTTTTCCTACGTTAGGAAGACCTACGATTCCTAATTTCATCTCTCTATATACGTCCTTTCAATATATTTATTTACAGTATTTTTCAGATACTCTTTAAACAGGCCTTTCCGTTTTTCAGGCCATTCCTGTCCCATATTACCATACACAGCCTGAAATCGCAACTGTGAGGCAATTATTGTTACTGTCAGTCCCTGGACATGATCATCAGAAGCTGCCCGCTTTCATACAGGATCTCTGCGGTTTCTTCCGAAATCTCATTGCTGACGGTCAGGCCACTGTCTTCTACTGTCAGATGATATCCGTTCAGCGGATACTTAAATCCCTTCAGAGTGAGGCCTGTCACATCACCTCCCACAGTAAAGAATGAAACATATTTTCCAAACTGCTCCTCTCTGTGCAGTATGGTTCCGCTTTCTGCAAGTGTGATATAATTCCACTGATCTGCGATCGCAATACGAACGCCCTGTTCCTTACCCATGGAAAGCAATCCCAGATTCGCCAGCACATGATCCAGCCTTGTGCCGGTAGCTCCCAGGATCAGGATATCCTTTGCACCCTTGCGGATCATCTGGTTTACCGCAGACTGTGTATCCGAATCATCCTTCTCTGGCTTCAGCCTGATGATCTCCGTTCCCTTCAGGCTTTCCATATATTTTTGGCCTTCTTCGGAAAGACTGTCAAAATCCCCAATTGCAAGATCCGGAATAAATTCCCGGTTTTTCATAAACCATTCCATCCCCTTATCTGCAGCAACAAGAGTGATTTTCTCTCCTCGGCTTTCTTCTATTCTTTTTTTTAAAAAATCGAGGGCAAAACCATTCTGGATATTGCCCCCGCTGATTATTATTGTATCGATCATTTTCAGTCCAGCTCTTTTTTGATATTGTGGATTTTTTCTGTAATGTGTCTTACATTGGCTGCCACATCGCCCTTAAATACCCAGGAACCTGCGACCATGAGGTTTGCACCGGCACGCATAACAGTCTCCAGTGTATCATCATTGATACCACCATCTACCTGGATATCAACATCCAGCTCTTCTTCATCAATAAGCTCACGAAGCTCCTGGATCTTCTCCGTGCATTCGTCCATGTATTTCTGTCCGCCAAATCCTGGCTGAACAGTCATTATCAGCACCATATCCACATCTTCAAGAAGATGGCTGATGTCATTTACCGGTGTGGATGGCTTGATCGAAACTGCCGCCTTTACCCCTGCTGCCCTGATCTGCTCCAGTGTACGCTCCAGATCCTCACATGCCTCCGCATGTACAGTAATGGAATCTGCTCCGCATTCTACAAAATCGCGGATATATCTTTCCGGTTCTGTTACCATCAAATGTACGTCGAAAAACATGTTGGATTCTTTCCGGATCGATTTGATCACCGGCATTCCAAAAGAAATGCTGGGAACAAAATCTCCATCCATAACATCAATATGCAGATATTCAACGCCTTCCTTTTCCAGAATTTTGATCTGTTCTCCCAGTCTGTTAAAATCTGCTGATAAGATCGACGGGCACAATCGGTATTCCATGACTCAGTATCTCCTTTTCTCTTTTAATTCCTGGTGCAGCTCCAGATAATCTTCATATCGGAGTCTGCTGATCTCATTGTTCTCAAGGGCTTCCTTAACAGCGCAGCCCGGTTCATGTATGTGACGGCACCCCTGAAAGCGGCACTGTCCTTCATATCTTCGGAACTCCGGAAAGTAATCCTTCAGTTCCTGCTCCTCCATATTTTCAATATATAAGGAGGAAAATCCCGGTGTATCCACAAGGAATGTATCCTGTGCCACCGGTATGATCTGTGCATGGCGCGTAGTATGTTTTCCCCGTTTCAGCTTACGGCTGATCTCACCGGTTTCCATCTCCACTTCTTCCTGAAGGGAATTCGTAAGAGAAGATTTTCCCACGCCGGATGGGCCGGCAACCACAGTTGTCCTGCCCTGAAGCACTTCTTCGATCTCGTCGAGTCCTTCTCCCTTCAGGGCACTTGACAGGATCACCTGATAGCCGCAGCTCTGGTATGTTTCATAGAGAAATTCCAGTTCTTCCGTTGTTGCCAGATCTTTTTTGTTAAAACAGATGACTGCCGGAACACCTTCCCTCTCCATCATAATGAGGAAACGATCCAGAAGCATGAAGTTCGGCTTCGGATTATCCATGGCAAAGATCACCAGTGCCTGATCTACATTGGCCACAGCCGGACGGATCAGAGAATTCTTCCGCTTGTGGATCTCCGTCACACTTCCCTCCAGTTCCTTTTCATCCAGAACTGTAATGTCCACATTGTCACCTACCAGAGGCTTGAATTTATCCTTACGGAAAATTCCCTTGGCTCTGCATTCATATGTATTACCGTCTTCTGCATATACGTAGTAGAATCCGGCAATACCTTTGATTATCTTTCCCTGCATGATCACTCAGCTTTCTTGAATGTAACCGTGTAGGTTCCAAGCTGCTGATAATCCCCGTCTACCTCTTCATAGAGATAGATGGTTCCTGAGGTAACGCCCTCAGCACCTGAGATATCAAGCTGATACGGGAAGCTGATATTCTGTCCGTCGATGATGGTGGATGCCTTAGGCTCACCGTTTACGTCCTGGATCAGTTCCAGACGGATCGCGCCTCCATTGTAGCCGGACGGGGTATCCAGTGTCTGTGTACATTTCCAGCCTGTGTTTGCATTGACATCTGCTGTAGATGTAGTTGTGGATACTGTGCTGTCCGCAGATGCTGTGCTGTCTGTGGATGCTGTGCTGTCTGTAGATGCTGTACTATCTGCAGATGCTACGCTGTCTGTGGATGGAGCCTTGTCACCGGAGCTGATGGTAATGCTGATCGGCTGATCCGGGTCTGCTGCCGCATAGGCTTCCGGATCCTGTGCGATAACTGTACCTGCAGCTTCTGTACTCTGCTGTTCTGTTATCTGGATATCAATAAATTTACCTAAAGTAGTAAGCGCATCATCCTTGGTCATTCCTACAACACTCGGAACCTCAGCATTATCGCCATAATCAACCCCTCGACTGACTGTCAGTGTTACAGAAGAGCTTGCCTGCACAGAAGTACCTGCTGCCGGTTCGACATTGTAAACATATCCCGGATCTACCAGTGCATATCCGTTGTCATCTGTGTCGCTGTATTCTTTCTGGACATTTACCTGAAGTCCAAGATCTTCCAGAGTCTGCTGTGCATCGATTCCTGTACGTCCATCCAGATCTGGGATCGTAACCTGTGCTGTTCCGGTGCTTACCCAGTATTTCACAGTTGTATTGGCTTCAACCTGTGTTCCCGCCGCTGTCTCCTGACGGGAGATCCTGCCTTTTTCCTGATCGGATGCCTCCTCACCGGCCATCTGGACACCCAGATGTGCATCGTTTGCAAGTGTTTTAGCCTCTTCCTCTGTCTTGCCTACAAGATCAGGAACGGTTGCCAGACCGTCAGCTGCTGATTCCTGCTTCGCTTCTGCCTTGCTGCTGTCTGCAGCTCCGCTGCTGCCGGTTCCAAACAGTCCTGCGGCACGTCCAAGCACTACCACAAGAACGATCAGAAGGACTGCACCTCCGATCAGTGCCGCAATCGTCAGACCTCTTCCGGAACCATGATGCTTCTTTTTCTTTCCGGATCTATGCTCGGATCTCGGTCTGTATTCTTCCTCTGCATCATCGTAATCGTTATCGTCGTATTTTTCTTCCTCAAGTGCGGTGATCTCCGGTTTTGTGATCTGCTTCGGTGTATGTTTGATCTCACCAAGCTCTTCTTCTGAGATCACAACCGTCTTGGCATCGTTGTCAACTGTAGTAAGCCTTACAAAATCACCCTGGGGATCGATCAGAGAATGCTTCAGGTCTGCGATCACATCCTCCATACGGCTGTAACGACGATCTACACTTTTCTGTGTACATTTCAGAATGATCTGCTCCAGACTGTACGGAAGGTCCGGTGTATACACACTTGGCGGGACCATCTCTTCCTGCAGATGCTTGATAGCGATCGCCACAGTGGTATCTCCGTCAAAAGGAACTCTTCCTGTGACCATCTCATACAGTGTGATTCCAAGAGAATAGATATCGCTCTTCTCATCGCTGTATCCGCCTCTCACCTGCTCAGGTGAGCTGTAATGTACAGATCCCATTACATTGGAGCTGATCGTATTGGAAGATGCAGCTCTGGCAATTCCAAAATCTGTCACCTTTACTTTACCATCTGTGGAGATAATGATATTCTGGGGTTTCACATCTCTGTGAACGATACCATGGCTGTGTGCCGCCTCCAGACCCATAGAAACCTGGATTGCGATACTTGTAGCCTCTTTAATGGAAAGCTTTCCCTTCTTGGAGATGTATTCCTTCAGAGTGATACCCTCGATCAGTTCCATAACAATGTAATAAACACCGCCGTCATCTCCTACGTCAAATACATTGACGATATTCGGATGTGTAAGACCAGCTGCCGCCTGAGCCTCACTTCTGAATTTCTTTATAAACGTGGTGTCTTCCCGAAACTCCGGTTTCAGGACCTTCACGGCAACAAAACGGTTCAGCTTATGGTCCATAGCCTTATAGACATCTGCCATTCCGCCAGTTCCGATTTTTCCTACGATCTCATAGCGCTCGGCTATGATCATTCCCGTCTTCAACATGCTTCCACCTCATTCGTGAATGGCTCTACCAGTACGACTGCAATATTATCCTTACCACCATTCTGATTTGCTTCCCGAAGGAGCGCACTGCCCTTCTGATCAATATCTGCTTCCGGATCGGATATGATCTCCTGGATCTTCTCATCTTCAACCATATTGCTGAGACCGTCTGAACACATCAGGATCGTACATCCTTTTTCAAGTTTCAGATCAAAGAAATCCACATCCACCGTTTTCTCTGCGCCAAGTGCCCTTGTAATGATGTTCTTATCCGGATGATTTCGTGCTTCCGCTTCGCTGATCTCGCCCATTCTCACCATTTCCTGTACCAGGGAATGATCTCTGGTGACCTGGCGGATCCCGTCCTGGATCACATATAAACGGCTGTCACCCACATTGGCTACATAGGCATACTGATCTACAATAGTCGCCACCACCATAGTGGTTCCCATGCCCCGGAGGTTTTCATCTTCCTGCGCACGGTTTCTGATCTCCGTGTTCGCAGCTTCGATCGCATGACGAATAACCTTCACAGGATTGTAATCCGCATCTTCACGGATTTCATCCACAAGGATCCGTACTGCATGTGAGGATGCATAGTCACCGGCGTTATGTCCGCCCATTCCGTCCGCGACTGTGAAAAGATTAGGCAGATTTCCAACCGGACCTTCAGATGCAAACACGTAATCCTGATTCATCTTCCGCTTCTGCCCTACATCAGTAGCTGAGTATATCCTCATGTCACTTCTCGCTTTCTGTTTTTTCCATGTAACTTTTTCTTA
>JABLTR010026304.1_pt1 | contig 12813 bp, 9 predicted proteins | sample 7160071 | NCBI WGS metagenome assembly JABLTR01 (sample SAMN14651230, study PRJNA627086) | human gut metagenome | isolation source: feces | host: Homo sapiens
CGCAGAGGTAAAATGATTCCATTAGGATGTAACATGTATGTAGTTTTGAAGGTACAGAACGGAAACGGTAGCCGGTTGGTTATCGTTTTTTTGTTGTCTTTTCTTTACTTTTACTCTATTTTTTTTCTTTATATTCTGTTAAAATATTTTTTAAATCAATTCATAAAATGATATGAGTGTCAAAAGGTCTTTTGCCACTCATTTGATACCTCGGATTGCGACCCAGCTACGCTGCTCCCGCAATCATCCAAATATTCGAAATCCGCTGATTTACTGCGTAAATCGCTACTTTCTCATATTTGGCGTGTCCCAAGTTCAAACACCTTATCGTGCAAGCACGAACGGCTTTTTGACCTTTTGACACTGGTATCATAAAATAACAGGTAACAGAACAGGAAGAAATAAGATGAAATCAACTAGAAACAGATCCAGACTGGCAGATCAGGGAACAAAAGAAATGCTGCCAGTTATTTTTTCTCTTGCGTGGCCAACTATGCTGGAACAGCTGATGCAGACTGCAGTACAATATATGGACACTGGTATGGTAGGCGTTCTGGGAACAAGTGCAACGGCCGCTGTTGGAGCTACCAGTACAGTAAACTGGCTGATTGGAAGTACGATTTCTGCGATCAGCATAGGATTTCTGGCATACATATCCCAGTCAATCGGAGCAGGAAAAAAAGAACAGGCAAAAAAAGCTTCAGGACAGGCTGTGCTGACAGTTGTGATCGTAGGAATATTTTTTACAATTCTGACAATGGGACTGAGCAGTAAAGTCCCTGTGTGGATGCAGGTAGATCCTTCTATTCAGAAACTGGCATCCAGCTATTTCCTGATCCTCTATGCACCGATGCTTTTTCGAACTGCGAACATTATTTTTGGAACTGTCCTGAGGGCAGTGGGCGATACCAAAACCCCTATGCAGGTAGGAGTTGCCTTTAATGTTATTAACATTGTACTGAACTTTTTTCTTATATATTCCACCAGAACAGTGCTGATTGGTGGAAAAGAACTGGTGATCCCAGGCGCAGGATGGGGCGTTCAGGGTGCAGCAGCAGCGAGTGCTATAGCTTATACCATTGGAGGTATTGCAATTACTGTTAAATTATGGAAGCATACTGATATATCTCCAAAAGGTCAGAGCTTCCTGCCGGATTCGGCAGTTCTGCGCCCCTGCCTGAAAGTGGCTGTTCCAAATATGTTTCAGCGCTTTGCCACGTCCCTTGGATATGTGGCATTTGCATCCATGATCAATTCTTTGGGCGAGACTGCAACGGCAGCCCATACTATTGCCAATACAGTAGAATCTGCTTTTTATATTCCAGGATATGGAATGCAGACAGCAGCGGCTACTCTTGCAGGAAATGCTCTTGGAGCCAATGACAATAAAAAACTCAACAGCCTTGCCAAGGCAATTGTGCCGTTGGAAGTGGGACTGATGGTTATTTCCGGAAGTCTGCTGTTTATTTTTGCGCCGATATTGATCAGGCTGTTTTCATCAGATGCGCAGGTTATCCGTCTGGGAAGTACGGTACTTCGTATGGTTGCTGTTTCCGAACCGTTTTATGGTGTACCTATTGTGATCGAGGGCATGATGCAAGGTGTGGGGAAAACAGTAACTCCCTTTATTTTCAATGTAGCGGGAATGTGGGGTGTAAGAATTCTGGGGACTTTTATCTGCATCCATCTTCTTGGACTGGGACTTGTGTCTGCCTGGGGATGCATGATAGGTCACAATATGCTTCTTTTTGTTTTATTCACTTTACATTATTTCAGCGGCAGATGGAACCCTATGAATAAAACAAAAGTATCCTTCCAATACAAGACTTGTAAAAAGTGACCAAAAATCACAAGCTTGACAGCAGAATATATAGGCTTTATACTGAAAAATAATGAATAAAAGCCGTCACGGCTTGAAATGGATGACGTTAATATGGAAAAAAGCGTGAAAGACAATCCTGAATACAAAATGAAACGGCAGGGAATGATCATCGGACTGGTCTGTCTTGCTGTGATGGCGTTTCTGACGATTTTTCTTATGAGCAGATATCGTCAAAGAACAGAGAAGATTTTTACAGAGCTTATGGAGGAATCACTTTTATCCACCCATTCGGAAGCACTGACAGAAATGGAGAATTTCCTGGCTGGTTCAGCTGGAGCAGATAAGGTGGAGGAAGCCTGGGAGGCTCTGAACGAGGACGAGGGGAATGTGCTTCACTATGTGTGCAATTCAGATGGGAAAATCCTGGCAGGAGATATGCGGATTTTTGACATTGAATATACGGTGGCGACAGTGCTTCATTCGCAGCATGTGAAGGATAAGAGCATTTCCCAGGTGGAAAAGTCACTTAAAAAGCTGACCTATGGAGCACCTCATATTTTCACGGAGCTTGAGAAAACGGATATCTATCTGGTGGCATCCAAGTTGGAAGGCAGAGACTGTATTCTGGTTTCAGAATATCGTTCCGCCAAAATGAAGAATTATAAAGCAGTGCTCATCAATGGAAACCGCATGATTATTTTTACGCTTCTTGGATGCGCGTTGATCATGGTGCTTTTTACAGTACGATTCTATGTGAAACAGCAGAAGAAAGTGATGAAAGGTCAGGCAAGGTACGACATTTTGTCGGAGTTTTCGGACACGGTTCTTTTTGAATATGACTGCCTGGAAAAAACACTGGTATTTACGCCAAATATAACGACTTTATTTGGACTGAAGGAAATCGGTCCGATCAGGCCTTTTGACAGTGACACAGATTTCACAATGGTTCATCCAGATGATGTGGCGAAGGTAAAGGCACTTCTTTCCACAATTGGTGATAATTCTGATGAGATTGATGATTTTGTAATTCGTTTTAAGGATAAAAACGATAATTATCGTTGGGTGCGGTGGATGGGACGTCTGATACGAGGCCGTCTTGGTACACCACAGGCATTTCTGGGCAAGATTTCTGACGTTCAGGATGAGATGACCAGAGAACAGGATCTTCGTGAAAAAGCCTCTGTTGATGGTCTTACAGGTGCTCTGAACCGCAAGGCTGCAGAGCAGAAAATCAATACGCTTATGCAGGATAAAGAGTGTAAAGGTTACCTGCTTATGCTCGATATTGATGATTTTAAGATGGTAAATGATACAATGGGGCATGCAATAGGTGACCTTGCATTGATTACTTTGGTAAAACTTTTGAAGGAACATTTCCGTAGGGAGGATATTATCGGTCGTCTTGGCGGTGATGAATTTATTGTGTTTATGACAAATACAGAGCTTGCTTCGGCTGTTGAAGCAAAAGGTGCGGAAATTCTTGATATTCTGGCAAAGTCAGAGACTACACCACATTTTACCGTGAGTATTGGAGCGGCGGCTTATCCTGCAGCTGGAAACGACTATGAAAGCCTGTATCTGGCGGCGGATAACGCAATGTATGCTTCAAAGAAATCCGGTAAGAACAGAATTCATGTAGATAATGGTCAGCAGAAAAAAGAATGACCATAAAAAGGTATCGCTTTGAGACTAAAGGAAGGTGACAAAAATGCGGTTACAGATTGTACAGGATGCATTAAAAAAGAAGAATATCAAATACGAATATACAGAGATTGATGGCTGCGGAAGTCTTGATTTTCTGTTTCGAGGATTGAAATTCCATGTGTGGGAGTATGAGGACCGTGTCTGGGGGGCAGAGACAAATATTTATGAAGCAGGACGCAGTCAGGATATTGAGGGCAACTATGAAGAGGTCATTGCCAGAGAGATTTTATCATGGCCCGATATGATGCCAGGAAGTTGAGGAATGGGATGAAATACGAGATCAGCAATGAATATCTTAAAGTGAAGGCCGACACAGAAGGGGCTATTTTGTGGTCCGTGACAGATAAGGACGGATTTGAGTATATCTGGCAGGGAGATGACAGATACTGGAATGAGCATGGTGCCAATCTTTTTCCCTATATTGCCAGATTATGGGAGAAATCCTACATATTTCAGGGGAAGACTTATCATATGGACATTCACGGTTTTGCCAAGGATTCTGTTTTCTCCTGTGAGAAAGCAGGGGAGAATGAACTGGTGTTTGCAATGGAAGATACCAGGGAAACTTTGGAACAGTATCCATTTCATTTTCGTTTTGAGATCCGATATCTGCTTGAGAAAAATACTTTAAAAGTTTTCTATTCGGTAAAAAATAAGGATGAGAAAACGATGTATTTTGGAATCGGCGGTCACCCGGGATTTAATATTCCGATGGAAGAGGGACTTTCCTTTGAGGATTATGAATTGGAATTTTCCAGGGCATGTGAGCCGCAGCGCATTCTTTTTTCACAGGAGTGTTTTGTGGAGGGGAAGGAGTCCTATGAACTTTTGGAGGGCAGACGGATTCCTCTTCGTCATAATCTTTTTGATGAAGATGCTATTGTGCTGGAGAAAACCTCTGGAGAGGTTCTGCTTCACAGTACGAAGGGCAAAAAGGCAGTGAAGGTATCTTATGTGGATATGCCTTATGTCGGTTTCTGGCATATGCCCTGCATGGATGCTCCTTATGTTTGCATTGAGCCGTGGTGTTCCCTTCCATCCAGACAGGGAATTACAGAAAATCTGGAGGAACAGAAGAATCTTATTTCACTGGAAGCTGGCAGGGAGTGCCAGATTTCCTGGACCATGGAAATTCTCTAGAGCGTGTCTGAAAAAGGCTTTCTGCAAGATGTGCGTCACAATTTGTGGGAGATTTTGTCTGGATGAGGGCGCCGTAGCGGGCTACGGTAACCGAATTCAGGCAAAATCTCCCGCAAAGTGGGGCGTGCAGATTGTGGGAATGATTTTTCAAACACGTTCTAAAACGTGCAGATTGTGGGAATGTTTTTAAATACTCGCAAGGAAGGCAGGGGATGTAATATGAAAAAGAAGCAGGGGGCGAACTGCGAATATTGTGTAAACTATTCTTACGACGATGATTACGAGTGCTATACTTGTGATATGAACCTTGACGAAGATGAGATGTATCGTTTTATTACAGGAACCTATCACGATTGCCCTTATTTCCGCATGGGGGACGAGTACAGAGTAGTAAGAAAACAGATGTAAAAAAATTAAAATTACTATTGACAAATAAAATCGAACGTGGTATTTTATTACAGAACGCTGCCGAAGACAGTAGGTGCCGTAAGGCATAAGGATTAAAACGCCTACCGAGGACTAAGTATTCTTTCGTAAGAATTACGTTAAGCCTTGCTGTCTTACAGTAAGGCTTTTTTTGGCGGTATATCAAATTCTATAAGGAGGTGTACCATTTCATGGCAAAAGTAGAACTGAAACAACCAATCGTAGAAGAAATCGCTAACAATATTAAAGACGCACAGGCTGTTGTTCTTGTTGACTACAGTGGTCTTACAGTTGAGCAGGATACTATTTTACGTAAAGAGTTAAGAGAGTCCGGCGTACAGTACAAGGTTTACAAAAACACTTTAATGCGTCGTGCATTTGAAGGTACTCCATGTGCAGATCTTGACAAGCACTTACATGGAACAAACGCTATTGCAATTTCTGCAACAGACGCTACTGCTCCTGCAAGAATCCTTGCTAAATTTGCAAAACAGTATCCGGCACTTGAGTTAGTAGCTGGTATTGTTGAGGGTAACTACAACGATCAGGCAGGAATCCAGGCACTGTCCCAGATCCCGTCCAGAGAAGAACTTCTTGGCAAACTGCTTGGAAGTATCCAGTCTCCTATTACCAACTTTGCTCGTGTGCTTAATCAGATCGCAGAGCAGAAGGGTGGAGAGGCTGAGGCACCAGCAGCAGAATAATTTAAGTTTCTGTCGCTGAATCGAATCATTGATTCCACAAAAAATTTAAAAATGGAGGAAAATTATAATGGCAAAGTTAACAACAGCTGAGTTTATCGAAGCAATCAAAGAGTTATCTGTATTAGAGTTAAATGATTTAGTAAAAGCTTGCGAGGAAGAGTTCGGTGTATCCGCAGCAGCAGGCGTTGTTGTAGCAGCAGCAGGTGCTGGTGAAGCAGCTGAGGAGAAAGATGAGTTTGACGTAGAGCTTACAGAAGTAGGTCCTAACAAAGTTAAAGTTATCAAAGTTGTTCGTGAGATCACAGGCTTAGGTCTTAAAGAAGCTAAAGAAGTTGTTGATGGTGCTCCGAAAATGGTTAAAGAGGGCGCTTCCAAAGCAGAGGCTGAGGATATCAAAACTAAACTTGAGGCTGAAGGCGCTAAAGTTACTCTTAAATAATTTAGGTGTATTTAAGCGAACCATGCTCCCCGCAGAAGTCTGTCGTGCAGGCCACTGCGGGGATTTTTTTGTGTAACAGGAAATTCTGTTGGAGTTTCCTGCAATCAGGATTCTTTTTGTGCAAGGAGATTCTGAATGAATATAAAAATGTTTTTGACTGTAACATTACTGGGAGTATCTTTATATCTGGGAGGCAGTTCTGTTATATATGCTGAATCAGCAGAAAATGTGACGGAGAATTTTGAAGACAGCTTTTCAGATTGCGATCTTGAGCCAGAAATGGAAGAGGATGAGACTGGCTTCTATGGCGGAACAGCTGAGGTGGGATTTTTTTCAGCAGATGAGTCTGATAATGATTTTGAAGAGGAGCCAGAAGAAACTCCGCTTACACCTGTACCTTCTGGTAATGAACAGCAGATTTTGGCGGCTATTCCCGAAAACGCTACAGTAGTGACTTTAGATGTGGCTGATGGAAGTGATATTACCGAAACCTTGAATACAGTGCTTCACTTTATGGGGCAGAGAGCTACAGATGAAACTCCTTGTACGGTAATCATCCCGCAGGGAAGCTATCTGATTTCCGGAACTATCCATATGTACAGCAATCTTACTCTTTATGCAGAAGGAGCTGTACTGACGAAATCCTGTACAGATAAGCATGTGGTCCTCAGACTGGGAGATGACATACTTTCTGCCGGAGGTTATGATGGATATCACAATATCACCATTGAAGGCGGAACCTGGGATCTGAATTACCCGGTTGTCGAAGATAAGGAAGGCACAGGCGGTTTTGTAGGCTTCAGGATTGGACATGCCAGACACGTAACTGTGAAGAACGTAACATTTCTAAACAATTTGAAATCTCATTTTCTTGAGCTGGCAGGTACGGAAGATGTAACCGTGACTGGCTGTACATTCCGGGGATATTGGCAGGAATATGAAGGCGGCGGACAGGAATGCATTCAGCTGGATGCATGTCTGGACTATATTTTTCCAGGATATCAGCCCTTTGATGGAGCAGTTTGTGAGAATGTCAGGATTACGGATAACATTTTTGAGAATGTGTTTGCAGGAGTGGGCAGTCACAGCATGATTTACGACAGACCATACCGGAACATCGTGATTCAGGGGAATACCTTTCGAAATGTGAAAAAGAGAGCTGTCTGGTGCCTGAATTACGTGGATTCTGCTGTGGAGGACAATATAATAGAGAATGCAGGCGGCGGAGTGCTTGTGAGCTGCATGTATTTCCCGAATACCCATCTTATACCGGGAACTGTTGCAGGAATGGAAGGAAACCACCAGAATGCGGGCATTTCCGTGAAAAACAATCAGATTTCTATTTCTTCAGTGAGCCAGATCAATGGAAACACATGGAGAGGATATGGAATTGAAGTCCAGGGAGCCTGGGTAAGTGACAGCTCAAAGGCACAGGCTAAGGGAATTCCGACAGGTATTTATAAGGAAACCGGTGTTGAGGTAAAGGGAAATATGATCACAGGGAATGGAAATGGAATTCGCCTTTATCTAGCTGATGGCTGTACAGTGGAAAATAATCAGTTGAAACTGCAAAAAACTGCATCCTTTTCCAATATGGGAATTTACCTGTCTGCTTCTTCCAAAAATGTGATAAAAGATAATCAGGTATCAGGTTGTAAAAATGTAGGAATCTACGCTTATGACGGCGGAAAGCTGGGGACTCCATCCACAGAGAATCAAGTCCTGGATAATGTGATTTCAGGTATCGGCGGTGATGGAATTCTTATGGAAAATGGCTCTGACGGGTGTGAAGTAAGCCGGAACCGTATATCCTCCGGAAAAAAGAACGGAATTGTTCTCTGGGGCAGCGAGGAGTGTCAGATCACAGCGAATCAGGTGAAAGGCTGTATGCTGGACGGAATATATGTGGAAAATATTGGAAATGCTGTTATAAAATCTAACAGGATTACGAATGTGAACGGCAGAGGAATCCAAGTGATCGCAAGTCAGACCGGAAAACTTTATGGAAATGCGGTTACTGGCAGCAGAAAATGCGGTTTATATGTAAGCAGGTCAAAGATTTCCGGAAACAAAAAGAACCGTCTGGAGAATAATGGCAGTACTTATGCAATTTATGCGGAAAACAGCACTGGAATCATTTCCGTGAAAATGCCTACTGCGTCTAAGATCACCAGAAAGTCAGTGAAGATCACAGGCAAAGCGGCGGGTGGAAAGAAGCTTACAATTTATGCAGTGAGCAGAAACAAGAATAAAAAAATCGGCAGAGGAAGCATCAATTCCAAAAAGAAATATAATATTTCTATCAAAAAACAGAAAAAAGGAACGACGCTTCTCTTTGTATTATCGGATAAATATGGAAACCTTTCTTATAGCAAGAGAAAAGTAAAATAAATTATAACTATTCAGCAATTACAAATAAAAAACAAATGAAAAAACAACAGAAAAGTGCTTGACAGGCTTTTTTTGTTGTGCTATAGTGAAGAATGCTATATTATGGCAAGATATGCCTACTATGCTTATGCAGCAGAGCGGGCTGATGTTGTAATAAATAAAATAAAACAGGGGTGAAACGTCAATGGAAAAAAACAGAATTCGTTCTGTAAAAACTGGAAAAAGCATGCGAATGAGCTACCAGAGACAAAAAGAAGTCCTGGAAATGCCGAACTTGATCGAGGTCCAGAAGGATTCTTACCAGTGGTTTCTCGACGAAGGATTGAATGAAGTATTCGACGATATTTCTCCAATCGCAGACTACGGCGGAAAGCTCAGTCTTGAATTCATCGGCTTCACATTTGATGAAAAAGAGGCTAAATACACCATCGAGCAGTGTAAAGAACGTGACGTAACTTATGCCGCACCTTTGAAGGTTCGAGTGAGACTGATTAACAAGGAAACAGATGAGATCAACGAACACGAGATTTTCATGGGAGACCTGCCGATTATGACCGCGACAGGAACTTTCGTCATTAACGGTGCTGAGCGTGTTATTGTCAGCCAGTTAGTACGTTCCCCTGGAATCTATTATGCCATTGCACACGATAAAATCGGTAAGAGACTGTTTTCCTGTACAGTAATTCCTAACAGAGGAGCATGGCTGGAATATGAGACTGACTCCAACGATGTATTCTATGTGCGTGTGGACAGAACCCGTAAGGTTCCGATCACTGTACTGATCCGTGCACTTGGTGTTGGTTCCAATGCAGAGATCATTGATCTGTTTGGCGAAGAGCCGAAGATCCTTGCAAGTTTCACAAAGGATACTTCTACAAATTATGAAGAAGGTCTTCTTGAACTGTATAAGAAAATCCGTCCAGGCGAGCCGCTTGCAGTTGAGAGCGCAGAGAGCCTGATCAATGCGATGTTCTTTGATCCGAGAAGATATGATCTTGCCAAGGTCGGACGTTATAAATTTAATAAGAAACTTCATTTCAATAAACGAATTGTTGGTCATAAGCTGGCTGACGATGTGGTTGAGGGCTCTACAGGAGAAATTCTTGCAGAGGCTGGTACTATCGTAACCAGAGAACTGGCTGATGCCATTCAGAACGCTGCAGTTCCATTTGTATGGATCCAGGGTGAAGAAGACCGCAGAATTAAAGTCCTTTCTAACTTAATGGTAGACATGCATCACTATCTGCCAGAAATTGAGAACCTGGAAGAGCTTGGGGTTACAGAGTTAGTATATTACCCTGTACTCGAAAAAATTCTGGAAGAAAATGACACACTTGAGGACAGAATTGCCGCTATCCGCAGAGATATCCATGACCTGATCCCGAAGCATATTACAAGAGAAGATATTTTTGCTTCTATTAATTACAATATGCATCTGGAATACGGCATTGGAAATGACGACGACATCGACCACTTAGGAAACCGTCGTATCCGTGCGGTTGGTGAACTGCTTCAGAATCAGTACCGTATCGGTCTTTCCAGACTTGAGCGTGTGGTTCGTGAGAGAATGACAACACAGGATGTGGAGAGCATTTCCCCGCAGTCCTTGATCAATATCAAACCTGTAACAGCTGCTGTAAAAGAGTTCTTCGGATCTTCCCAGCTGTCACAGTTCATGGATCAGAACAACCCTCTTGGTGAGCTGACCCATAAGAGACGTCTTTCCGCACTTGGACCTGGCGGTTTGTCACGAGACAGAGCCGGATTCGAGGTTCGAGACGTTCACTATTCCCATTACGGAAGAATGTGCCCGATCGAGACTCCTGAGGGTCCAAACATCGGTCTGATCAACTCCCTTGCATCTTATGCAAAGCTGAATCAGTACGGATTTGTTGAGGCACCTTACCGTAAGATTGATAAAACGGATCCTATGAATCCGCGTGTAACTGACGAAGTTGTTTACATGACCGCTGATGAAGAGGATAACTACCATGTAGCACAGGCGAATGAGGCACTTGACGCAGAAGGACATTTCGTTCGTAAGAACGTTTCCGGTCGTTATCGTGAAGAGACTCAGGAGTATGAGCGTCAGATGTTTGATTACATGGACGTATCTCCTAAGATGGTATTCTCTGTAGCTACAGCCCTGATCCCATTCCTTCAGAACGATGATGCGAACCGTGCGCTGATGGGATCAAACATGCAGCGTCAGGCCGTTCCGCTTCTTACCACAGAAGCACCAGTTGTTGGTACAGGAATGGAAGCAAAGACAGCTGTTGACTCCGGTGTTTGTGTGGTTGCAAGAAAGTCTGGTACTGTACTTCGCTCCACATCTACCGATATCAGCATCAAGAATGATGATGGAACAAAAGATGATTATCATCTTACCAAATTCATGCGCAGTAACCAGAGCAACTGTTACAACCAGCGTCCGATCGTTAATCAGGGCGAGCACGTTGAAGCAGGTGATGTTATTGCCGATGGTCCGTCTACTTCTCAGGGAGAGCTTGCTCTTGGCAAGAACCCTCTGATCGGATTTATGACCTGGGAAGGTTATAACTACGAGGATGCCGTACTGTTAAGTGAGAAACTTGTACAGAACGATGTTTATACATCTGTTCACATTGAAGAATATGAAGCAGAATCCCGTGATACAAAGCTTGGACCGGAAGAGATCACTCGTGATGTTCCAGGCGTAGGTGATGATGCACTCAAGGATCTTGATGAGCGCGGAATCATTCGTATCGGTGCAGAGGTTCGTGCTGGTGATATCCTTGTTGGTAAGGTTACTCCTAAGGGAGAGACTGAGCTTACAGCAGAAGAGAGACTTCTTCGTGCAATCTTCGGTGAGAAAGCACGTGAGGTTCGTGATACTTCCCTTAAGGTACCACACGGTGAGTATGGTATCGTTGTAGACGCCAAGGTATTCACAAGAGAAAATGGTGATGAGCTGTCTCCAGGAGTTAATCAGTCTGTACGTATCTATATCGCACAGAAGAGAAAAATCTCCGTTGGTGATAAGATGGCTGGTCGTCATGGTAACAAGGGTGTCGTTTCCCGTGTACTTCCGGTTGAGGATATGCCATTCCTTCCGAACGGACGTCCGCTCGATATCGTGCTGAATCCTCTGGGTGTACCTTCCCGAATGAATATCGGACAGGTCCTGGAGATCCACTTAAGCCTTGCTGCCAAAGCACTTGGCTTCAATATCGCAACACCGGTATTCGATGGCGCAAACGAGGTTGATATCCAGGATACGCTGGAGCTTGCCAACGATTACGTTAATACGGAAGACTTCGAGGAATTCCGTGAGAAATATAAAGATGTTCTTGCACCGGATGTTATGCAGTACCTTGATGAGAACAAAGCTCACAGAGCACTTTGGAAGGGCGTTCCTATTTCCAGAGACGGTAAGGTAAGACTTCGTGACGGACGTACAGGAGAGTACTTTGACAGTCCTGTAACAATCGGTCATATGCACTACCTGAAACTGCATCATCTGGTAGACGATAAGATCCACGCACGTTCCACAGGTCCATACTCCCTGGTAACACAGCAGCCTCTGGGTGGTAAAGCTCAGTTCGGTGGCCAGCGTTTCGGAGAGATGGAGGTTTGGGCACTGGAGGCATATGGTGCTTCCTATACACTGCAGGAGATCCTGACAGTGAAGTCTGATGATGTGATCGGACGTGTTAAGACCTATGAAGCAATCATCAAAGGCGACAACATTCCTGAGCCAGGTATTCCTGAGTCCTTTAAGGTTCTTCTTAAAGAGCTTCAGTCCCTTGGTCTGGATGTACGTGTGCTCAGCGAGGACGGATCAGAGGTACACATTATGGAGACTTCTGATTACGGAGATACAGATCTTCGTCATGTCATCGAGGGCGATTCCAGAGGACGCAGAGATGAGGAGTCCTTCGGTAAACACGGCTATACCAAGCAGGAGTTCAGCGGAGAAGAGCTTGTCAATGTAGAAGAAGATGAGGACATGGAAGACGAGGATGACATGATCGAGTTTGAAGAGTCCTTTGATGATGAGGAATAAGAAAGGGGAAAGAATACATGGCAGAAACAACGAACGCCAATGAAACATATCAGCCAATGACTTTCGATGCCATCAAGATTGGACTGGCGTCCCCTGAGAAGATCAGAGAGTGGTCACACGGTGAGGTTTTAAAACCTGAAAC
>JABLTR010027430.1_pt1 | contig 12812 bp, 11 predicted proteins | sample 7160071 | NCBI WGS metagenome assembly JABLTR01 (sample SAMN14651230, study PRJNA627086) | human gut metagenome | isolation source: feces | host: Homo sapiens
CACCTTACTGATTTCCCGCAGTCGGTCACGTGCGCGTCCACTTTGACGCAGAAAGCAAGGTGAACGATGGCGGAATCGCACGTTCAACACAAACTGCTTGGCATGATGAAACGCCGTATTCCGACAGTGATCGCCATCGTGTTGCTGCTGGCGGTATGGGAGGCATGGGTACGAATAGGGCATGTGCCGTCCACGATGATCGCCTCCCCCAGTGAGATTGCTCAGGCGACCGTCGAAACCTGGCCGACACTCTGGCCCGCGACACAGGTCACATTGCTGGAAGGTACCGTCGGTTTCCTGCTTGCCGTAGCATGCGGCATCTTGATCGGGATTCTGCTGTATTGCTCCCGTGTTGCGAACGCCGCACTGTTCCCACTGCTGTCGGCCGCGCAGACGATGCCGTTGATTTCGATCGCACCGCTGTTTCTGATCTGGTTCGGTTTCGAGATTTCCGGCAAAATCGTGATCGTGGCCGTGTTCGGCTTGTTTCCGATCGCCGTGCAGACGGTTCGCGGGCTTGAGGCGGTGCCGCAGTTCTATTCCGATGTGGCGTTGACATGCGGCGCGACCCGCGCATGGACGCTGTGGCATGTGAAGCTTCGCGTCGCCGCACGGCAGATTTACGGCGGCATCCGCGTATCCGCCGCATACATCTTCGCCACCGCCACCACTGCCGAGTATCTGGGTGCGCGCAAGGGCCTCGGCATCTGGCTGCAGGCGGCTTACAATTCGTTCCGCACGCCGCTGATCTTCTCGGCCACGCTGGTCATCATCGTCATCACCGGCATACTCATGTGCCTCGTGAACCTGAGCGAGCGTATGCTGCTCGGACCCGTAGGCGAGGACGAGGATCCTGATGCCGGGCAGTGAGCAGGCCGCTCTCCTCCCTCTACCCATCGTGCGTGACGCGATCCGCCCGCGCAGCTTGCCGTTCGATTCCGACGATTCGTCACTTGGCTGCCGATTCGAACGAAATCAGGGTCGATTTCGTCCGAATCGGCAGCCATGTGCACCACAACAGACAAACGAACCACCAAGTTCGCCATGCGACGTTTACCCTGACTTTTCTGACGTTTACATGAACTCGTCCGGCAATACCGCGCTTTCTTACAAGAATGGAATGCACAAGAGCAAACGCTGCTATACGCCAGGATTCCGGAGAAAACCGACATGTTATTTTTTCGCAAACGCAGTAAAACGCCAGACCCACAGGAAGGGAAAATGTCAAACCCGTGGGAGAAGGAAAAGAAGTCCTACCAATCCACAATCGAAAAACTTGTTGCACGTAAAGCCGACATATACGCCCACCTTGGCGCTGCGATCGCATATCAAGCAAAAGACGATCCAGCAGTCTTGCTCCCCTATCCGATACAAGCTGCCGCGCTGAATGACATCGAGCAAAAAACAGAAGCGTTCAGGAAACGAATGGCACAGGCGGAAAGCATCATTCAGCACGAGGAAGTTCCCTGGACAGAAATCTGTTCGTGCGGGGCACGCTGCCCGCAATCGGCGAGATTCTGTTGTGTATGCGGTGCGCCAATACATCGAAGTGACACAAATAAGACAGCCGACGACGTTTCGAGCTTGAAAAGCGCTGGCAATCGCGCATTGACCGGCCTGCAAAGTCTGCCTGCAATACCGGCAACCCGAGCAGCAATGGAATCATCGAGTCACTTTGCTTATGAAAGCGCCATACACATCCTTGCTTCCGAATCCAATATCTGCTATTCCCCCCCGTATCACTCGAGATGGCGTTGCTGATCGCGATGCAAGGCGCAGGAGGGAACACACTCGCCCAATTGCAAAGAGTGTTGGCATGCACAGCACTCAGCGAGCAGGACCTCGCTTCCATCTACCGATCGATAGTCGGCAAGCGTAAAGGCAAATCACAATTCGATGCCGCGAATTCCCTATGGATTCCACAGACCTTCCAAGTCAATCGCGGCTATACCCATACGACGAAACGGCTATACGACACACAGGTCAAGCAAGTCGAAGGCTTCAATGAGAAAACAAACACAGCCATAAACAACTGGATTAAAAAAGAGACGCGAAGCCTGCTCAATCCGGAACTCGTCATTCCTTCCAACACCAAATTGGTGATTATCAACACCCTCTATGCCGATGGCCGCTGGAGTTCTCCTTTTGAAGACACCGAGCAAGCCGAATTTCATTCGTTGAGGGGACAGACAACCATCATCGATTTCATGGATAAGACGTTCGATATCGATGGCCATGCAGACGATCCCGTTGCCTATGTCAAGGGTGACGGTTGGCAACGAGCGGATATCGCATTCGACAATGGCGGGTGCATGAAAATCCTGCTGCCCGACGACAATGCGCGATTCAAAAGGCTTCGCGCCAAGGCTTCCAAGCTACGGGATGCGTTCAACGCTTCCCCAACCGTACAGAACGACACCAAGATCCATGTGCAACTACCGAAGTTCGACATTGACAGTTTCTTCGATAAAGAAATGATTCAAACGTTGCAGGCAATGGGGATTACGGACGCTTTCAATCAAAGAAAAGCAGATTTTTCCACACTTTCAGATACACCTCTGCTCATCAGCAAAATTCTACAGGGAACGCATATCGAGGTGGCGGAGGAAGGCGCGAAGGCCGCCGCATATACAGTGATGACGACGTGCGCAGCAATCTGTCCCTCGCCAAAACCTGTGGAACGAATCGACTTCATCGTCGATCATCCGTTCCTTTTCGAACTCGATTCCCCCGATGGACTACCGTTGTTCATCGGTTCGGTGACCGAGCTATGAACAACATCCGGCGGAGTTTGACGGCCAACACAAGCAAGATTTCTTCCACAAACGTAGATTTACCAAGCATCTTAATGCACGAGTTCATCAACATGCTCGGTAATTATATATGGTCCGCCACCAAAACAAGCGCATCAAAACAGAACTCAGTACGAGCATCATGATCAAATGCTGAGAACTGAGTCCGTGGCATGATTATTGATGACAGAATCAATGGTGAGTCTAAAAAGACATCGTTTCTTTCCATGCATATATGTTGTATATTTAAAACAGGCTGTTGTGGCCCACAGCAGCCTGTTTTAAATAGCAACTATGGGTCCCATTGAATCAACGGGACGGAAAACAGAACCGAAGTGCACGATAATATGTGATGCAATTTAGATACTTAACTATTATGGCCACATATAGCTGAATGCCTGATATCCTTTTATATATTTTTCTCCATCTCGGACTAAAACATATCCATATGCTTTGTCAGTAAAAATTAGAGCATATTCTTTATCGTTTTTTGTAATAGTTTCGTTTGATAAGCGGACACGCTCACCAACGTCTATTTTTCTACCAAGAGGAATGAACTCATAATCCGCAAAGTTTCTTTTTTCAATATTAAAATTGATCGAATTTTTGTAAACTGGCTTTTGTCTTAAAATAATTTCTCGACTATGCTCAGCATAGCATTCTTTTATTGACTGTACTCTTCTCTGATAAGAGTACTGAAAAAAACAAATAATTAAGACAAATGGCAAAATAGTTGCAAGTAGGATTCTGACTATTTTTTTACAATTATGCTTTTCGAGAATATTGGACAAGAGAGTAACAAAAAGAAAAAATATGTTCATTTCGAAAAATATTTTTCCAAGAGTGTATAAATTTTGATACTCAGATGTCTCTTGCATGAAATTTAAGATAAATATTATATTTGATGAGAAAAACGTGATAACAGCAAGAACAACATTGTCTTTCAAGAAGACATAGCCAAGTATAGCCCCAATACATAATCCATATATATAAGCCCCTCCCCAAGCACAATAAATAATAATATCTCTCAGGTTTTTAAAAAATTCATAACCCATTAATAAAACTATCCAAATGGGAGCGGTCAAAAATACCAAGAATGCAAAATCAGAGATATTAGATTCATTTTTAAACATGAACTCTCCATTTATATTAAATGATTGAGTGTAAATTTGTATCACAGAAGAATAGTCATGGATAATTGAACGAAAAAGAGAAATCCACTGGCCGTATTTAAACTATATCGGTTCTTCAACAACATGGATCCTTGTCTAAAGCATCATATTTGTAAATACTTTAATAACAAGGTTAAAGCTGTTGTTATTTGCACACGCTATTACGTGATAAAAGCCGAAAAATCGTGACGAACGTGAAAGTTGCCGTAAATCCCATTCTCCGAATTTAGGTCCTGTCTTTAGCCACGGTGGTGAGCAGTATGCGCGTGTGCATGACTCCGATGCCAATACGGTCCACAGACCTGTACAGGAGTAGCTTAAAATCTTGAACTTGGACGAGGTAACAGACAAAACCACTATGGAAGTCTTGATGAGTGACCACTAAGCATGTCTAGGTGAAAATAGCCATCGCCAATTCCGCTTGTTAACGGTTGCTGCCAGCAATTCATTTATGCAAGTAGCAGTCAGCTAGGACACAATCAGACCTGATTCCATCCGAATAGACTATCGGTAATGCAATACGGGAAGTATAAAAACCTTAGCGTTCTTCGATGACACTGATCCCAAGCAAGTCCAAAATTCTTTGTTTTGCTGTAGCCCAGCGCACAGTAAGGCATGGCTCATTGCAGTCTAAAAGGTGGCACCACACAACAGATACAAGCATAATGATAATTAGCCAAACAGAATCATCGACCTGAATGAGTACGATAAAGGTAACCAATATCGATACACATTGCATCATTTTAAGCAAAAATGCCACGAAAAACGGACGGCTTCCGATATAGGCAGCAATATATAGGAACATTACAATAACAGCAGCTGTTGCAAACATCAGTGCTGCACACTTCGCAGAGAATGAAAACACCCAAGAAACCACACCGACGCAATGCATCGCCCCGATAAGCATGATAATATTTAGCAAAGTAGCGCCGAGCCTGATATCACGAGGGTATTCCCAAGACCATCGGTCACCACCGCCCGAAAAAGCCCAAGCACCCCATGCCGAATGGCATGAACACAATAACGCAGCAATCACAATTTCAACGATTGTCTGCTGCAATGGCTCGTTTTCCAGTGCAAACACATCAACTCCAGCCAAGCGTAGAAAAGCATCCTGCGTTCTAACAGCAGCAATGTTGCCGGAAAAACACAATGCGGCAAATCCCCACATCATCTGAGCAGCCGACAGCACCGTAAGAATCGTCATCGACACGTAGGCAAATGGTCTTACAGCATTTCGCATCTTGTTCACTGCCTCAACCTCGTCTGGGATTACTGCTTGCTCATGGTCTTGCAGAATCCATTGTTATGGAAAAAATCCGCCCGTTTTCGGAAGTTCATGCAAACATCAAAAAAGTCATGATAAACGTTGCCCGACATTCGTTTATCCATCGATCTTTCCCACTAATCTTGAGGCTATGGCTGCGGAAATATTCATCTATGAGGACGCTGCTTCGGATGCGCGGGCGCTGAGCGACACCATCGAAACCGTAGCCGAAAATAGGCAGATAACCGTAAATGTCACAATATTCAATCATTCAAGCGATCTGCTTCAAGCCGTGGAGAACCATGAGCCGGACCTGCTGTTCATGGATATCGATGCAGGGCAGAACGAACCCGATGGCATCAGCCTTGCCAAGCAAATCCGAATCTGGAGCACCGATCTTCCCATCGTTTTCGTGACCTGCATGCAGGAATGGGCGCTCCTCGGCTATGAGGTACAGGCTCTGCATTACCTAATCAAACCGGCCACCACACAAGAAGTGGATGTCTGCTTCAACCGCTTGGAAAAACTGACTGGGCGACGCTTGAAGAAACGTCGATTCATCTCAGTCATTTCCGACTACAAGACGTTGCGGATTCCGGTCGATGCCATTCAATACGCCGAAGTCAAAGGTAACACCGTCACCATTCATCTTCCCGGACGCTCCATACCGTCTAACACATCCATGACATCGCTTGAGCAACAGGTCGGAGATGCGCTGCTCCGATGCCACCGCAGCTACCTGATCAATCCGAAGTTTGTAAAACGCATTGACAGCAATGATTTCGTACTCACCACCGGCGAGCGCATCCCCATTCGTATCAACGGCAGAAAAAGCACCATCGCCCAATATCATGACTGGATCATGCGGCATATGGATGAGGCGGACTGACCGTCCGCCCATCTCCTCACAGCGGCAGACTTATCCGAACAATGAATTCATGGCTATCGTATTTCACCGAACATTCGCCATATAGACGCTGAATCGTCAAACGTACTGATTCAAGTCCTATGCCCATACCCTCATGCTTGGTCGAAAAGAATCTGCCGTTTCGTTCAGTAATCGACCCATCATAGCTGTTCCGCGCCACGATCATGCAGATGTCCGAAACCCTGCCTATGTGCAGGTCGACATATCGTTCGCCCGGGCCAAGGCCTGCGGCCTGCACGGCGTTCTCCAGCAAGTTGCCGAGAACAACCGTCAGATCGACCGATTTGACGTACTGTTCAATGGGCGCTTCGATTCTCGACGTGAACCGTATTCCGGCACGTTCCGCCTCATACGCGTAATACTGCAGCAACGCATCCAACTCCGGATCGCTGGCGAGCCTACTTCTCGCATTCGTGGGAATCCCCTGCACCATCTTGTCGAGATAGTCACGCAATTCGTTGAATTCGCCTTCTCTAGCCAGTGTCGATAGCACCGCAAGCTGATGGCGGAAGTCATGACGAAGCCGACGTTCCGCATCATCGCGTTCCTGGTAGATACGATAGGCTCGCTCATGCAATTCGAACTGTCGGTTGATGGTTTGCAATTCGTTGCGCTGCCGTTGCACCAGCACGATTCTGCCGATGGTTAGGTACGTTCCCAGCTTGGTGGCGAATAGTATCATCAGGAAGAAGAAATTGGCGAGTTTCGCGGTGCTGACGTATTCAGGCTCAGGAGTGCCGAACCTCATCCACAACGCAATGAGAGTGAACCCAGCCGGCAGCAGCCACAAATAACGCCAGATATGGTCTGCATCTGTGAAGTTGAACAATTCCAACAGGATTCCACCGAACAACGCATACAGCACGCCAATCAGCACCACACCCGCAAGCGCAACCATCAGCAGATACCACCGACCATACGGCAGACAGACACCACTCGGCAGCAGCCATCGTCCGACGGCATTGCCGATGATGGTAACCGTTCCCGACAGGTTCATGAACAGCATCATCACAAAAACGGCCTTACGCCATGAATCACGGATCAGTGCAAGCATCGGCACACCCCACAACGCCGGCACAATCACAGCCAGTGAAGCCATATAAGCGTTGTCATCGATGTGACCGTAGCGCAACGATCCGGTCAACATCTGAAGGACAACAATCGCTACGCATACAGCGACGGTCACGCCCCTGCCGAAACGCAAGCGCTTACGAAACAGCGCCAAGGTGAACGACATACCGGGCAAACAATCAAGTAACGCAAAAACCATGGCTCCACATCGGCCAATATCCATTTTTGGGATTCTCACTCTCTCTGTCTCAAATGCCACGCCCCATCCTAGCCACCTTATACCTAGTCTCGCCCACATCGTTCACGCCATACTAACCAATCAGGCCCACGTCACGCCGACTCGTATAATGGGTGACGCTGTTCAGCCAGTGTGTGGCAAACCGGCTCGCCGGGGGCATTGGACGAGCGGGGGCTTAGGGCCCTTCGTATCGTTTTCTGCCCGAACCCCGCCCGCAGCTTTATCCCTAGAAAACGGTAGAGAAGCAAGATTCAAGGGAAATCACAAGATATGAAGAACAGCATCTTCAGCACAGCAATCGCACGCAAAGCAGTCGCCATGATTGGTGCCATCGCCATGCTCCTTGGCGCGACGGCATGCGGGCAGGCCAATAGCACCGATGGCGAAGGCACCGAACTTAAGAAGGTCACGTTCATGTTGTCCTGGGCGCCAGACACCAACCACATCGGCGTGTACGTAGCCAAAAACAGGGGCTACTTCAAGCAGGCCGGGCTTGACGTGGACATCGTGGCCGTGGCACAGGCCGGTGCCGAACAGGCGGTGAACAACGGCCAGGCCGACTTCGCGTTGTCGAATCTGACCAACGTAGGCATGTACACCACTAAGGGCGCCAAGATCAAGCAGGTCATGCAGGTGCAGCAGAAGCCGAGCGCCATCTGGTGCTCGCTCGCATCGAACACCTCGATCAAGTCCCCGAAGGACTTCGATGGTAAGACCTTCGCCACGTTCGGCTCGAACGAATCCGATGCGGTGATCCGCCGTATGATTCAAAGCGACGGTGGCAAAGGCGACTTTGACAAGGTAACCGTCGGCACATCCACCTTCCAGACACTGTCAAGCGGCAAGGCTGATTTCGGTGGATTCTACGCCACATGGGAGGGCGTGCAGGCCGACATGTATGGCCCTAAGCTCAACTGCTTCGCCGAGCCGGATTATGGCGTGCCTGGCAACGCGGACACCATCGGCGTGATCACCAGCGACAAGACCATCTCCTCCAATCCAGGTCTGGTGAAGAAATTCGTGCAAGCCGCAAAAAAAGGCTATGAATACGCGTACGCGCACCCGAACGATGCGGCTGAAATCCTGGTGAAGGAGGCTCCGGAAGCGAATCTGAAGCTCGCTTTCGTCAAGAAGAGCATGAAAACCATCGTGGACAGGCAGTATTGGGGTGACGCCGCCGACATCAAGGACGGCTCGTTCACATTCGGCACCAACGACGCCAAAGGCGCACAACAGTATTTCGACTTTCTCGCCCAGGAGAACGCCTACACCGATTCGCATGGCAAAGTGATTCACACTGCCCCACAGGCGAAGGACATCTCCACCGACGAATTCTTGAAATAGCCTGTTCGGGTAGTCTGCTCAGGTAATCCGTTTGTTCAGAATCGGGCGTGACGTATCGTCTTGCATTCGCGATATGCCACGCCTGTTTTCGCTCTCTATGCTGGTATCAAGCCAATATTGAAGAAAGAAGCATGCCATGGGCTCTCACAAACTCATTCTTGACATGGACACCGGCATCGACGACGCCCTTGCCCTCGCCTATCTTGCGACATTCAGCGACGCCGAGCTGCTCGGCGTAATCGGCACATACGGCAACGTCGCCACGGATACGGCAGTACGGAACACGGCGTACGTACTGGAACTGCTGGAACTTCACGATGTTCCGGTGATGCACGGCTCGCAGGCTCCCTCATGGGCGGCCGCGTTCATTCCCGATGCCGGCTGCGCGCAGTTCCATGGCACGGACGGGCTGGGCGGTTTCGGACCGTCTGCGGATTGGCATATGCCAGGTTCAATGTCCGATTCGCCCAAGACGGACGCGTATGGGCACAGACAGGAATGCCGGATGGCTGATCCACCTGAAACGGACGTTCACGCAATACGCAGTCTGATCTCCGTTGGCGGGTACGACGTACACGACCCGCACGCGAATCCCGCAGTCGATTCGTTCTCCCTCTCATTCACATCCGACCAGTGCGAAACACACGACGATTCCCGTAATCGCGCCACGGCCACTGCAGATGTTCGGTACTCCCCCGCTCTGCCTGCCGGTGTGCAGTTCATTATCGACACGGTCCGCCGTTACGGCAATGACGTCACTGTCGTTGCGACCGGCCCTCTGACCGACATCGACGCGGCGTTGCAGGCTGCGCCCGACATCGCAGGTAAGCTCAGACTGGTGATGATGGGCGGTACGCTCACCCAGGAAGGCAACTGCTGGGATCTGACCGCCGAAACAAATATCATTCAGGATCCGGAAGCTGCGAATCGTGTGTTCCATTCCGGCGCGGACATTACCATGGTCGGTCTGGATGTGACGCATCAGTGCCTGCTGGACGGCGAAGCCACACAACGTTGGAGGAATGCGGCGGCTCTGTCGGAACAGTCGGACGGCGCTATACCGGTCGATTCCCCTGCACATTCCGCAACTTCACAACATGCGTTGAGCCCGCGGGCACTACGGTTCCTCGCCGATATCGCCGACTTCTCCATTGCCGCCAACCTCAAGGCCGACGCGCGTCTCTTCTCCGCAGGCATGCCGCTGCATGACCCGCTTGCCGCAGCCGTGGCCCTCGACCAGACGCTGGTCTCCTGCATTGACCTGCCGATGAAGGTCGAGACGCAGAGCGGCGACTTCCATGGTACGCGCGGCCGCACCATCGGAGACCCGGAGGGGCTGATCGACCCGTTGGCGCCGCGTGTGCACGTGGCGCTGCATGTCGATGCCGAACGCTTCGTGAGCGAGTTCACGGCGCGCATAGGCGGCATTCTCGGCTGATTCCGGTTCGCTAGCGTCCGCCCCTCCACCCCACTGTGCGGTCCATTCGGACGAAATCCGTGATTTAACGGTCGAAATGGACGAAATCAGCCCCGATTCCGTCCATTTCGACCGCACAGCCCGCGCATAAGCTACGTTCCCGGCATCCGTCGCGGCACACGAGCCTCCTCCAAGCGCCTCGTCAGCGCCCGTGGATTGTCCAAGTCCGAGTAGTACATGCGCACCATATCCACCCCGCTCCGTCTGAGGCACTCCTGCCGCTCTCGCTCAGCATCCACAACCTGCTTGACCGCACGTCCCGAAGTCATCGACGGATCCATGAATTTGCACACCCCATCGAGCTCCCCGGCAACCAGGGTACCGTCCTCGCGCACCCATAGGAAATCCACTCTGTGCACGCGGCCGGGATGCGCCCGGCACGGGAATTCAACCTGGAGACGGTGCACCGGGAATCCCATTTCCTGCAGCACCACGCGGCATTCCGATTCACCGCCGTTCTCGCTTCTGCCATCGCCCATGGCGAGTACGGCACGCACACGCTCACGATCGCGGAGCATCGGCAGGGAATCCACATACGCCAACAGCAGCTCTTTGCTGATCCGCCCTTGACGCAGCGCGGCATCAATCGGCGACAACGCGTAGCGAAACGGCATCATTGCCGCGCAATCGACAAGCGTGTGTTGGATCGATGTTACCTTCACACCATCGATGACTACCGCGTCGGAATCAGTCAGCGCGTGATACCGTATCGTCGCCTGGTTCTTCGCGCGTCTGCTTTTGCCCACCGCAACATGAATCGGACGCGATTGCCGGTATGAGCACTCCAAGCCATGCATGATCGCCGCGCTTGCCCCGCAGAACACCCATTGCTCATGCCATCGCCCCAATGAGCGCATGATGTGGCGGACCTGTTCGAGCGGATCCAGCCGTTCCCAATACTCCTTCACCGCGTACAGACCGTGATGAACCCGCACGATGCTCCCCTGTCTGACGCGCCGCGCGACCACCTTGATGTCGGTATCCCAGAACGGCCGCATGCAGCATCGTTCCCGCTGCGCCTTCGCAATCAGGAGATTCAAGGAATGATGTTGCTCTTTTTCACCCATTTGCGCAGTCTAAACATTTGCCTTGCCCGAGAACAAGTCGCGTTGGCGATCGGATGCGCGGATGCGTTGCGCGGCTGTGCGGTTCATTCGGACGAAATCCGTGATTGGGTGGTCGAAATGGACGAATTCGGCCCCGATTTCGTCCAGATGGGTAGTCAATTGCCAGATTTCGTCCGAATGAACCGCCCAGTGGGAACGAATGTGCGGATTGTGTGCGGACGGGATTGGATGCTGAAGTTGAGTGCTGAGCAGGATGGCAGGGAACAGACAGGGAGATGGGGACAGATGGCGGGACTGAGAGACGGGGACAGATGGCGGGACTGAGAGACAGGAATAGATGGCGGGACTGAGAGACGAGAACGGACGAGAACGAGAAGACAAAGGAGGACAGAGGAGGACAGATAAGAACGCGAAGATATGGGTGAATACAGGCGAAGATACGAGCGAACACAAGCGATACAAGAGGACATAACAAACGGGCGGCGACGCGTCGAAACGCATCAGCCGCCCGCCGGCAGTGTTATATCACTTCTTCACGCCGCCGAATCTGCGATCACGGTGGACGTAATGGTCGATGGAGCGCCACAGCACATCACGGCCGCAATCCGGGAACAGTTCCGGCACGAAGTCGAGTTCCGCGTAGGCGGCTTCCCACGGCAGGAAGTTGGAGGTACGCTGCTCGCCGGACGTGCGGATCACCAGATCGCAGTCGGGAATATCCGGGTTGTACAGGTGCTCAGCAATCATCTTCTCCGTCACGCGATCGCCAGAGATCTTGCCGTCACGAACCTCGCGTGCAATCGCTGCGCACGCGTCCGCGATTTCGGCGCGACCACCATAGTTCAGGCAGAACACCACATCGATGGTCTTGTTGTTCTTCGTCTTCTCCTGTGCCACTTCCAGCTCGTCGATCACGGACTTCCACAGCTTCGGCCGGCGGCCCGACCAGCGCACGCGCACGCCCCACTCGTTCATCTGATCGACGCGACGGTGGATGATGTCACGCGAGAAGCCCATAAGGAAACGCACCTCCTGCGGTGAACGCTTCCAATTCTCCGTAGAGAACGTGTATAGGGACAGGTACCGTACGCCCGCTTCGATGGCACCTGCGATGGTATCGAACACCACCGGTTCGGCCGCCTGATGGCCGTCGGTGCGGATGAGTCCGCGCTGCTGTGCCCAACGGCCGTTGCCGTCCATGATCACGCCCACATGTCGCGGAACCTTGTTCTTGGGAAAATCGGGAATGATCGACGGATCGGAAAATGGTGCCGCCGGAATGTCAAGGGATTTGTAATCCACGTTCTCAAAAGCCATACCCGCTAATCTAGCAAGCGCATGGAACGAATCGGCCGCTCCAGATAGTATTCGCCCCATTCTTCCACTATTTGGTGGGTTTCCCGTTGAATCGACGCGGCCGCCGGAACACCGTCCAGCTCCCCCCAATCGCCATCGA
>JABLTR010068860.1_pt1 | contig 12806 bp, 10 predicted proteins | sample 7160071 | NCBI WGS metagenome assembly JABLTR01 (sample SAMN14651230, study PRJNA627086) | human gut metagenome | isolation source: feces | host: Homo sapiens
CTTATGAACAACAGAGGAAAGAATGTGGGACTGCTGCTCACCGGCATGGCATTGGGAGCGACGCTCTGCGGCGGCGCTGCGGCAGCGGGTATCATTGCGGTGCCCACCTGGCAGCCCATCTATGTGGATGGACAGCAAGTGGAGATGGAGGCATACAATATCAATGGTTCCAACTATGTGAAGCTGCGGGACGCCGGCAGGCAGGTGGGATTCAACGTCTACTGGCAGAACGGTGTCCAGGTGGACACGGATGCCCCCTACACCGGCGTGGCGCCGACAGTCACTGCGCCTGCGGAGACAACAGAAACACAGAGCGGATCCGCAGTGAAGCAAGAGATCATCGACCAGACCAACGCACTCCGCCAGGAATATGGCCTTGCGGCCCTGGCTGTGGATGAAAAGCTCATGGAAGCAGCTCAGGTGCGAGCGGATGAAATGGCGGCCACCGGCAGCTATTCTCACACCCGGCCGGACGGCTCAAAATACTACACAGTGACCGATTGTCCCTATGTGACAGAGAACATCCACCGCCTGAATCAGGAATGGCTGGATACCATGGATCTGGAGTTGGCCGATGCAGCAGTACAGGACTGGGCGAAGTCCTCCGGCCACCTGGACCACATGATCAGTGGAAAGGTGGATGCCATCGGTGTCGGGATCGCGGAGGGAACGGATGACCAGGGCCGAGAATGCTGGTACTGCGTCCAGCTCTTCCGCTACACCGGGCAGAAGATCACCTGGGTGGATGAGCCCGCCCATCCCTGAGAAACCTACACAAAATCGTAGACAGCGGCCGATTTGACGGGTATCATAGAGGCAGCAAGGAGGTGGTATCCGTGATTTATACCCAGGATCAGATCCGGCAGATGATCGCCCCTATCGCAGAGAAATATCATCTCAAAGCGGTATTTCTCTTCGGCTCCTATGCCAGAGGTGACGCAACCGAGAGCAGTGATGTGGACCTGCTGGTGGATACGACCGGAACGTCCCTCAAGAGCCTGCTTTCCCTCGGCGCGCTGTACTGTGACCTGGAAGCTGCTCTGGGAAAGCCAATCGATTTGGTCACGGTCAGTACCCTGGAGCAGAAGGCACAGATGCCCAGTGAGGCGCAGTTCCGGGAGACCGTCATTCGAGAGATGGTAAATATTTATGATGCCGCCTGATCTGCAGCTATACTGCAAAATATGATAGAGTTCTGATAGAAAAGGAGGCGTTGGTATGCAGATCAAGGCATCAACAGCTTTGCGAAATGAGTATCTGAAGATCTCGGAGCTTGCACATGCATCCGGGGAACCTGTTTATATCACCAATAAGGGCGAGGCGGATCTGGTCATTCGTAATCAGCAGGTCAGGTGTTCGAGTCACCCCACTAGCTCCACGAAACGCCCCGAAAGCCATTGTTTTCGGGGCGTTTTGCTATGTAAAAAGTTCTTGTTTTGAGAAGGCGTTTAGGCCTAGACCCACACCGTGACCCACACGGGTGAAAAAACGCAGCGCATCGGCGGGGAAGTTCGGCTTCCCAACCGGTGCGCTGTGTTTTTTGTTTCTGGCTGTTCTTATCGAATCTGTGCCATCAGGTTTCCCATGGTCAGGGCTGCCTCGTCCTGCTTCTGGCGGGTAGTGTGGGTGTAGGTGCGGAGGGTGAACCCGGCGTCGTAGTGTCCCAGCATGGCGGACACCGTCTTGATGTCCACCCCGTTTTGGAGGGCCAGGGTGGCGAAGGTGTGCCGGAGATCGTGGAACCGGAGGTGTTCCAGTCCGGCGTCCTTGAGAATGCGCTGATGCAGCGTGGCCACGGAATCCGGGTGGTACATGGCCCCGGTCCGGGAGGAGGGGAAGAGCCAGGGATTATCCGGGTGCTTGGCGTGCTCTCTCACGAGCAGATCCACCGCTTCCTGTGGGATGGAGATCTGCCGGACGGAGTTCTCTGTCTTAGGGCGGGTGACTACGAGATTGCCCGTTTCATCTTTGACAGCTTGTTTACTGACGGAGATGGTCCGCTGCTCCACATCCAGGTCCGCCCATTGCAGGGCGACCAGCTCGCCTTTTCGAATCCCGCTGACTAACTCCAGATAGAACATGGCCAGGGCATTCCGGCGCTCCGCCGCGTCCAGGTAAGCTTTCAGGTCCTCGGGCTGCAGAGTTTTCATCTCCTGGTGCTGGACTTTCGGCACCACGCAGCTGTCTGCGGGATTTCGGATCAGCAGCCGCTCTTTTACCGCCCGGTCCAGGGCACTGTGGAGCATGATGTGGACACCCCGCACGGTGGACCCGCTGAGACCAGGGTGTTTCTTCCTCTGCTTTTTCCGCAGCCGCCCATTCTCCAGCAGGTCTTTGTACAGCTTCTGGATCTCCCGGCTGGTGAGCTTGTTGAGCTTGATGGTTCCGATCCGGGGGATCGTGTATTCCTCCATGGCCCGCCGGTAGTAGCCTGCCGTGGAGGGGCGGATATTTGGCTTGGCGTAGAATTCGAACCACAGCCGCAGCCACTCTGCTACCGTGTATTCTCCAGAGCGGGACACATCCAGCTGCTGGCTTTCCGTAATCGCCACGGCTAGCTTGCTCTTGACTTCTGCCTGAGTCCTGCCCAGCACGTTCTTGATGATCCTCTTGCCGTCTTGGTCGTACCCAGCGGTGTAGCGTCCCTCCCAGCGGCCATCCTTGCACTTTCGGATGTTGCCCTCGCCGTTGGCTCGCTTCTTTGCCATCACTTGCCCCTCTTTCGCTGGAGGGCCTCACAGACCCGCTGTTCTTCCTCGTCATCGAAGGAGTAGGAGGGAGCCAGCTCCGCCGCGATTCCCAACGCCAGTTTAAATCCAGAGAGGAAACTCTCCAGAGAGGTCTCATCCAGCAGTTCGTTCTCCAGGTCCGCCAGCTTCAGCAGCTGCTCCTGGCCTCGCCGGTCTAACTTCTGATGGAGCTCCTGCTCGACTTCCCTGATCTGCTTCCTGATCTCTCGGCATTCCGGCTCCTTGCAGAACCTCTGGTGCAGAGCCATCATGTAGTCCTTCATGCGCATCGCCTCCTATTCAGCGACACACAATACCCTAACTTGCAGAGAATAGCCAGGGTCAAACTGGAGAGTTATCAGTTTATTAAGAACTTCCCGAGTGACAATCTCGCCCAGCCCTTTTCTTTGATATAACGACGCAAGGTTCACCCCCAAAAAGGTATCTGCTTCAGAACGGCGGTGAAAAACGCTGGAACTGCTTGGGACCATAGCACCTTGCAATTCCACCACCGCTCTGAAAAAGCGAAACCTCGAAAACCGACGGCGGTGCCGAAATCCCGGAAAGCCCCGCACTGCGGGGCTTTGTGGGCGGGAGGTGGTCGCTAGCGACCACCTCCCTTTATCTTGTACTTTTTTCGGCAGGCCAAAATCGTCGGATTTGCCCCCAAAACCGCCGCTGTGGTATCACTTCCCATGCTGTTTTCCCTCTGGAGATATCCCCGCAAAACGTCCTTGGCAACCTCCGCCCACACAGGCCATACACGGCTCTCAGCCTCCCCGGTGCCACCCCTCTGCCAAGGTTCCCCGCAGCCCCTCACAAGCGGCGAGGTTTGCCTGATTTTCCCCGAGCCTCGGTTCTTGCCAAAGCGTCCTACCACGTTTCTTGTTTCCCGGAGATTCTCTACCTTGTTTACGGTGACGCAAATTTTGATCGTTTCGGCTTTTCGGGCGTTTGCCTCGTCGACCGTCACCCCTGCAAAAAGGCCCCCGGCGTCCGAGAGGACGCCAGGGGCTGCTTCATGGGAAAAACTGTGTTCACGCCAGCCAGCGGTACAGCATCACCGCCAGCTGGGCGCGGGTGCTCGCCCCCTGGGGGGAGAGCGTGCTGCCGTCGCCGGTTCCGTTGATGATGCCCGCGCCGCAGGCCCACTGCATGGCGGGAATGGCGTACTCGCTGAGCTGTCCCGCATCCGTGTAGGAGAGGATGTTGGTGTTCTCTCCCATGGACACATCGTAGCCGTTCTGGACCGCGAACCGGTACAGCAGAGCCGCCAGCTGCTGGCGGGTCACGGCACCGCCGGAATTCGTGCCGTCGGAGATGCCGTTTGCCATGGCCCAGGCCTTGGCCGCGGCCATGTCCTCCGGATAGTACCCGGCCATTCGGGCCAGGATCATCCACACCTGCTGACGGGAGACAGTGCCGCCGGGGTTGAAGGTGGCGGTGCTGGTGCCGTTCATGTAGCCGTTTTCCAGGGCCCAGGAGATCTCACGGACGGCCCAGTGGTCCGCTGCCACGTCGGTGAAGGGCAGGGCTGTCGGAGCTTTTGCAAAATCCGCATCCACGGTGACCCGGCTGGCGGGCATGGTGAAGGTGTATTCGCCGTCGCCCCGGTCACGCACCTGAAGCGCTCTTCCCTGGCTGTCGGTGACGGTCAGGGTGTCCAGCACATAGCCGTCGTCAGGCGTGACGGTGAGGGTGACGGTGTCGCCTTGTTCCGCGTAGCGGGGGAACAACTCCACTTGGCCCCCGGCGACGGGGCCGGGCAGGGAGATGGAATAGGTGGGGGTTCCGGAGGATCCTCCGCTGCTATGGCTCTGACGGGTCACACGGACGGTGCAGGCGGCGGTGATGCCGCTGGGGTAGGCGTCGCTGGTGTAGGTAACGGTGAAAGTATAGTCCTGATTGGCATTGGGCAGCGAGGCTGTCCAGACGTCAGGTCCGCCGGTGACAGCGATGGAACTGTCGGAACAGGTCACGGTCAGCTTGGCGCTGTCATCGGTGACAGAGGTCAGCGCGCCGCCGACAGTCAGCTTGACGGTGCCGCCGCCGGTGAGGGAGGTCTGGTCCGCCGTCAGGATCAGAGAAGCCAAAACCTCACTGTGGAAATAGGCTGCCTGTTTCAAAGCGTCAGAGCTGAGTACTGTTTCACTGGCGAAGGGAGAGCCTGTAACCGCTTCTGCCCCGGCCTCGTCTGCGCCCAGTTTCACCGTGATTGCTTCAGGAGCCTTGGGCGAGATCGTGAGCATATCGTCCACGGATTCAGCGCCTTGAGCACTGAGAGCTCCCTGAATCATCTGAATCTTTTCGTCGGCACAGGTAATCCGGCCGCACTGGACGATGACAGTGCCGCCCTGGATGACGATCTTTTCCGTTCCGATGCCGGTGCTGATCACTGCGGCGGTTCGGTCACCTTCAGCACCGGTGCCCTCCACCGTAATGTCACCGCCCCGGGCGGTGAGGGTACCGCCTTCCACGAGGATGGAAGCGGCCGTTATGCCGGTGCTGGAGGAGTCATTTACATCATCGATGGCTAAGGCAAGATCGTTTCCTTGAACGGAGACGGTACCTCCGGTGATGTGAACGGCGCTTTTGCCATTTAGTTCTTCCGGTGAGGTTTCTGACAAGATGCCCATGCTCGCCCCTATGGTTTGGGGCGTCCCTGCACGTTTGACTGCGAGAGTGCCCCCCGTAACCAAAATGCTTCCGCCGCTGTACAGGCCCATATTGATCTCACAGCCGCCGAGGGTAATGGCCACACTGCCGCTTTGGAGCGTGAATTCACCCAAGGTCATGATCCCACAGCCGGTCGTTTCATCTTGGCCGGATGCACCGGCGATATCCAGGCTGCCGGTTCCGCTGATGGAGAGACCGCCCAGGGCAGCAATTCCGTAAAAATTCTGCATGGCTGCAAGGTTGCAGCCGCTGATGGAGCTGCTGCCCTCCAGCACCAGGTTCAGATCTTCGCTGGAATAAATGCCGTAGAAGCTCACATTCGAACCTTCCCTGATTTGATGGTGGTTTTCGATGGCAGCGTCCTGCAAGGTGAGGGTATTGGTATCCCTGTCGTAGGAGACACCCTGGGGAAGCTCTGCGCCGTCTTCCAGAATGTCCACGCCGTTTACATACAGCACGCCTGTCTGCGTGAGCTGGCCGTCTTCAATGACGACCTTGACGGCATCTACCTTCTCCGTATACGGTGCACCGGCAATGGTGATGCTGCCGGTTTCCAGCGCCGCCGTATCGCCGCGGGCATTCAGATAGGCAGCGGTACTGACGGAAAGATTGCCGCTGACCCTGAGCCCGTATTGCCGGCCTCTGGCGGTGACGCTGCCGGCCTCCAGGGCCATGCTGTCGGCGGCCATGCCGCTGCCGTTTTGGGAGACAACGGAGACAGTGGCATCCCGGACGGTCAGCGCACCTGCCTGGATGGCACTGCTGTCAGCGGTAATGTCCAGGCTGCCGGTGCCGGTGATGGTCAGGCCTTTCCCGGCATCGATGCCGTAATAAGATGTCAGATCGCCCTCCGGATTTTCAATCCGGAGGGCACTGCTGCCCTCCAGTGCCAGGGTCAGATCATCGTCGGACTGGATGCCGTGTTTGCCCGCTGCAGCGATCTTTGCGTCCCGCAGGGTCAGCGTCTGGCCGTCCCATTTGATGTTGTACTGGGATGCAGAGGCGCCAGACGTGGTCACGGCGCCGGTTTCGTCGGTCAGGGCGTAGGCCGCCTCGCCGTCCGGAGCTGCCCGCAGCTCCACGCCGCCTACCGCCACCTTGGGAAACGCCACCGTGTAGCTGACAGTGACAGAGGCAGTGGACGTTTCAGAGGAGGCTCCCGCAGAGGTGGCGGAAATGGTAAGCGTCTCCGAAACCAGTCCTTCGGCGGAGACGTCCTTGGGCTGGACGGTGAAGGTGGCGGACTGGTTCTTTTCTAGCGTAGCCTTACCATTGGAAAAACCCGTTCCCGCGGAGATGGTGAATTTCTGGCTGGAAGGCAGCGGGATCTCCACGGTGCCGGTGCCGGTGTTGGACACGGTCACTGTTTTTGCTTCCGGCAGGGCCTCACCTGCGGTGAAGCTTCCAAAATTCAGCGTTTCGGGACTGGCGCTGATGGTATAGGTCAGTTTTTCGGTCACCGTATAGCTGGCAGTGACCGCGACACTGGGGCGGGCAGGGGACTCGCTGTCGGTGGGTGTACCTTGGATGGTAAGCGTCTCCGAGACCGTTTTGTCCGCAGCACTGTCCTGGGGCCGAATGGTGAAGGAAGCAGTCCCGTTTCCGGCAATGGTGGCGGTATTGCCGGTGAAGCCCACTACGGCAGTGATGGTGAAGTCCTCACTGGAAGGCAGCTGGACGGTCACTTCGCCGGTGCCGGTATTGGTGATGGTCACCGTCTGGGCCTCCGGCACATTGCCTGAGATGAAGCTGCCAAAGGACACTTCGGGGGAGGAGACGGACAGACCATAGGTCACGGGAGTCTCGCCGATGGCCCAGATCTTTTCGGCATAGTCTTTCCAGCCCTCTGCCGTCCGATAGGCTGTCACGCTGCCCTTAGGGACAAAAATTGCCTCAAGCGGACAATCGAGGGCATAACTTTCCAAAGTCGGCGGGGTCGTTGCTTCAACGGTCAGATTCTTTACGCCGGAGCCGCTAAAAGCGCTCCAACCGATCTGGGAGATGCTCTGGGGAAGGGTAAGCTCCGTAAGACCGGTGCATCCACCGAAAGCGTTATCGCCAATGGACGTAAGCGTACTGGGCAATTGGACGGAGGTAAGGGAATAGCAATGGTAAAATGCACTGCTTCCCAGCGTGGTGATCTTCGTCTCCGACAGATCCGCCTCCCTCAGAGCGGACCCGGAGAATGCATCATGCCCGATCGACTCCAGACTGGACGGGAAATTGATGGAGGTCAGGGCGGCGTTAAGATACGCACTGGCACCGATGCGCTTTACCGTGTTCGGCAGGATCACGGCCGTGATCTGATCATTTTTCGTTGTGCTTTGGTCTTCGGTGATAACATACGTTTGTCCAGAGCGATCCCTTATGGTACCGGTGAGATCCAGCGTGGTTACATTGGCGGGGATGTCGTCACCGTTAGACCCGATGACCAGGTTATGGAGGCTTTCCTCTCCAATATCAGCTTCCGCTTCTGATCTCACGCCCACGCGGAGACCGTCCTGTTCGATATAACCGTAGAGCCTGTCGTCACTTTTCGGATAGTAGGTCCAGTCTCCCGCTGCCTGGGCTTTGGCCGGCAGCAGCCCCAGGCACAGCACCAGGGCCATGCACAGGCTCCCGATTCGTCTCTTCATCTCTCATTCCTCCTTTGGCCGGTCTTATGATGATTGATTATACCAAAGGGGGAGGGGGGCGCGCTATTACCCGTTTTGCCCCCCGAAACGGGTCATGCCTCCGGGGTCCCCGGAGGCATGTTTTTATGAGAGCATATAGGGCTTCAGATCGTGCCGGTGGTCGATTCCCAGTTTTCCCATGGCGCTGGAAAGGTGCCGTTTTACCGTGTTGTGGGAGATGTTCATGTGCTTTCCGATCTCCTCGTTGGTCCAGCCCCGGGCCGCCAGCATGCACACGGCAAACTCCGTGGTGGTGAGATCGTCCGCCACGTCATGGCCCGTCTCCGGGTTGTGCACTTTGCGCCATCCCGCAGAGAAGCGGTAGGTGATGTCGATGATGCGCTTGAAGTCCTCCGGCCAGCCGGGCTTGATGACGGCTTCCAGCATCCCGCCCAAAAGGCCGTGGTGCTCTCCGAAACCCTCGATGAGGTCATCGGGCCGGGCCAGGTCCCAGGCGGCCAGAAGGTGGGTCCTGGCCCGCTCCGTCTGCTTGAGGCTCATGGCGTCCATCACCGCCACCAGGTGCAGGTAGATGGCCGGGATGGGGTATTGCTCCGCCCCCATGGACAGGGTGGCCTCCACAATGCCCATGCTCTGTCCGTACTCTCCCTGTAAATAGAGGTAGTGGGCGTAGACGTACAGGGCAAAGGCCCGCAGGCCCGGGGGGAGGAGGGGCAAAAAGCCCTGGATATCCGGCAGCTCCTGGGGCAGAGGCAGGTGGAGCAGCACGGCCCCCGCCGCCGCCACAAAGGCGGAGGCCGCCTGGAACCGGGGCGACTGCGCTCCCGCCGCCAAGGCTGTGTTCAACGCTTGCAGGGCAAAGCGGGCCTGCTGGATGCGTCCCAGAGAGAGGTTGGCGTAGGCGTAGAGCAGGCAGGCGGAAAGCCGCGCCCCCATGTGGGGACTGGTGAGGTAGGGTTCCGCCTCCAGCGCCGCCTGTTCCGGCTGGCCGCTGAAGTAGTGGTACTCTGCCAGGGCGATGTCCCGTTGGGGCCCCGCTTCCATGGCCTCCACCGCCTCCCGGCAGTGCCCCGGGAGGAAGGGGGTGTTCATCAGCGGCATGAGGATCCCGCCGCTCAAGGACCTGCCGGGAGACGGCTGCGCCGGAGCGGGAGATTCCTGCCGCCGGACCCGGCGGGGGCCTCCGGGCTTTTGGGCGTCGGCGGGGATGGCCCAGGCTTTTCCGAACTTCTGCGCTCCGGGGATCCGCCCCCGGGTGCACAGCTGCTGTACGGTCCGGGGAGAGAGGCCCCATTTTTCCGCGGCCTGCCGCACGGTGAGAGATTCCATCATTTCGCCCCCTTAAAAGGTAATTTTTAGTTTTATTATATGCGCCATCGCGCATGGTTGCAAGGTGCAGGGCGGGCCTTTTGTGTGTGTACAGACGGCTATATCCATTCCGAAACCTTCCGTTTTGAGGGCTTTGGGGAGGCTTATGAAAAACCAGACCCACACGGTGACCCACATTGCGGAGCGGTGAGAAAAGTTATGCGGGAGCGGTACTCTGAAAAAGTTTTCTGACCTGCTGATTGTTGGCGAAAAACGCCTTCAAATCATTGCGCTGCAATAGATTGAGCCCGGAATGGGTTTCTCAGTATTGAAGCCTACGAGGAACGGGAGAAAATGTTGGCCCATCGAGTCAGCATCCTGGAAGCGGAGCTGTCCCGTCTGAATGGAGAACCGACTTATACAGCGGAACAGGTGGATGCGATGTTAAAGGAGAAATTCAGAAATGTCGAACATGCGACTTGAATTTCTCAAGGCCGCGTGGCGTGACTTGGACAGCATAACGGTATATATCTCTCTATCGGATCGTCAATGGGGTAACGGACTACCCGAAGCTGCTTCGATAACCCATTGCTATACAAAACGAAGGAGCGGATCGATCCGCTCCTTCGTTTTAAGTATGTTCACAGTATCTCCTTAAACCGCAGTTATAGAGGATCGCCATGCGGGGCTCCAAAACCGGGAATTCCACGTCGCCGTCCTCTTCCTGCAGATACCACTTGGCCCCGTCCGTGGAGAGGACCCTGGTGAGGTCCTTGAGCGAATAGGCATTCATCTGGATGCTGCCCCGATCCCACATAGAGAGGATGTACGGGACATCCACATCAGACGGGGAGTCGATGATGGCCAGCTTCAGCTCCTGGATGTACGCGCCGCCAAAGACCTGGTCGATCTGAGCATTCTCAAAGCCGCTGTCACTGAACGCCTCTACTGCTTCCATGAGATCCGTATTGTTCCAGACCGGAGCCACCACATAGCTTTTTTTCAGATCCACCCGGACTCTTCCCCTGGATGGAATCTCCGGGAGGGGGATCAGATCGTCCAGGACAAACGGCGCGGTCTTCGTCTTCGGGAGGAAAATCCGGGCGGCACTGTCCGCAGCCAGGCTGGATGCCAAGGCCCGGATGGCCCAGTCCAGATAAACGTTAAAATCTCGTCCGGTCTCATGGCAGCGGTGCAGAGCCTGATTCAGGAATTTAGAGAACGCCTCATAGTCCGTCAGGGCCATAGGAGGCAGCTGGTTCTCATACAGATCCTTCATGGGGTTAAGCGAAAACATAGCCGTTCCTTTCTTTCCTCTCTCATCGCAAAAATCGACAGTATTTTAGCATGGCAGAGGAAAAAAGGCAAATGTGTAAATTGAACAACACAGACGGCACCCACGGAAAAAGCTGTTGCACATTATCGTTCTTTTGCTATAATAATATCAAAAGGATGATAATAGGAGGCGTTTCTATGAAAATCAAACCTTCGTCCGCACTTCGGAATGATTATGCTGCCATCTCGAAGCTGGCAAAAGTATCTGGTGAGCCGATCTTCATCACAAACAAAGGTGAAGATGACGGCGTGTTCATGAGCATGGAGACTTATGAGGAGCGGGAGAAAATGTTTCGCCACCGGGATCAGGTCTATGCAGCGGAGTTCAGCCGCTTGAATGGCGATCCTGTATATACGCCGGAGGAAGTGGACGCCCACATGGAGGAACTGTTCCGTGCCTACGAAGAATAAGCTGGTATATCTCAAACCGGCGGATGATGATTTCAGGGAGATCGTCCGGTTCCATATCCTGGAAGCTGGACCGAAGTATGGCCGGCAGATATACCGTTCCATGCGGGAAACCATTGAAAAACTCAGGACATTCCCTTTGATGGGACAAACCCATCCCGATCCGATGCTGGCAGCATCAAATTTCCGGAAACTGGTGCTGACCAAAACGTATGTCGCCATCTATAAAATAGAGGGCGATACCGTGTATATCTATCGAATTGTGAATGGAATGACCGACTACCCGAAACTGCTCTAATAGGAGTTCCCAATTTATTGACGATTGGCGCCCAGCAAATCACGAAGTCAACTATTGGATACTTATGTGGCTTGCATAAGCATGAACAGGCCGTCCTACATGGACGGCCTGCTTTTTTTGTGCCCATTTACACTCGAAATCTAAATATGAGGCCGTGAAAGGAGGTAACCGCAGCGGCCTTTCGAGTGGGCTGTCCTGCCTTTCACGGTCAGAAAGGGTTTTATGAAAAAGAGAATCGTATCCTTGCTTCTGACCCTGCTGACCATCCTGTCGCTGCTGCCCACAGCGGCGATGGCAGCGGAGTCCACCGGCGTAGGTATTACCCCGGTGACGGACCCCAACCTCTGGACCACACGGCTCAACTCCCAGGGGCAGTCCTATTCCTACCGCCCGCCCACGGCAGCGGGGCGGCAGCTCTATTGTATGGACCTGGGCTACTCCTACCGCTACGGCACGGAGTCGTTCCTTCAATCCTACACTTACCGTTCCGCCACCGGAGCTGACGCAGATGATCTCTGGAATGACGCTGTTGCCGAGACCGGCCTGGGGGAGATGGACGCCATCACCCAAGAAAACGTCAAATGGATGATGAGCTACATCGCCGACTACACCGGCGAGATCCCCGGCTCCCTGTTCATGGCGCTCCAGACCTACATCTGGGACAACCAGAGCGATAAGAGCGCCGGCGGTGATCCCAGCGGCGACATCGACGCCGGAGGCTTTGCCAACGCGGACACCTACGATCAATATGTAGAGTATTACAACTGGCTGCTGGGTCAGAAGGCCAATGAGGATGCCGAATTCCAGCGGCAGATCGAGGAATATGCGGCCCAAGGCATCCGAGCGTCAATCGTCGAGGATGAGAACTCCAAGTGGGCGGTGCTGGCAACCTCCAGCGTCTCCGGGCGGCAGTCTTTCTTCGCTTACCACAGCGACCGCAAAATCGTGACATCGGATGAGCCCAAGCCGGGAGACCCGGATGAGCCTGTAGCTGGAGACGGCGATATCACCTTCCAGAAGGTCATTGCCGGCACGGACCGGGGCCTGGATGGGGCCGTCTATAACATCTACCTGGACGGCCAGATCGTCGGCAGCGATGTGACCTCCGGCGGGGGCTACATTGAGGTCAACGACGTCACCGAAGGACTTTGGTCCTTTGTGGAGCAGGAGGCCCCGGCGGGCTACGCCCTGGACCCGACGCCCCACAGCGTCTATGTCAGCGTCACCGACGGCGATAAGCAGTACACCGTCACCGCCGAGGATGAGGAGCTGCCCGGCATCAAGGTCATCAAGACCTCGGCTGCCGATGGCTCTCCTGTGGAAAATGCCGTTTACTCCATTAAGGGCGTCACTTGCGCCTTCAGCACCTCCGTCTCCACCGGGCCGGATGGGAGCGCCCTGGTGGAGGACCTCCCC
>JABLTR010007555.1_pt1 | contig 12794 bp, 5 predicted proteins | sample 7160071 | NCBI WGS metagenome assembly JABLTR01 (sample SAMN14651230, study PRJNA627086) | human gut metagenome | isolation source: feces | host: Homo sapiens
AGCTGGGCAAACTTCCAGAATGCGCTGACCTATGCAAATACGGTTCTGGGTAACGAAGAAGCCACGCAGAAAGACGTTGACAGAGCACTGGGCACACTGAATGCTGCGTTTGCACAGCTGACGCAGATCGCTCCCCCGACGCCGGTCATTCCGGTCACTCCGAGCGAACCGGCGAAGAACCCGTTCAACCCGAACGCTGGCAGCAACGTGAGCAAGTTCCCGTTCGCCGATGTTCCGTCCGATAGCTGGTACTATTCGAGCGTCAAGGCTGCGTGGGAGAACGGTCTGATCGACGGTGTGACGGCGAACGAGTTCAAGCCGAACGCGACGCTGACCGTCGCACAGACGATCAAGCTGGCCGCGGCGCTGCATCAGCTCGACCGCACTGGTGAAGTCAGCCTGAAAAACGGCGGCGCGAACTGGTATGACAGCTATGTCAATTACGCAGTTGTGAACGGCATCATCGAAAAGGACTACGCGAACTACACCCAGGCGCAGATGAACGCGCCGGTCACGCGCGGCGAGTTCGTCCACATCTTCCACGGCGCGGAGGAGGCCTATAAGGCCATCAACACTGTGGCGGATAACGCAATTCCCGACGTGAAGGCGACCGACAAGTTCGCGGCTGAGATCTACGAGTTCTATCGCGCGGGCATCCTGACGGGTTCCGACGCGAAGGGCACGTTCCACTCCGCGAGCACCATCAAGCGCAGCGAAGCGGCGGCCATTCTGCTCAGAATGTTCGAAGCCTCCGCTAGAAAGAGTATTACCCTGAACTAAATCCGCTTACCCCCTCCTGCGGCGGCAGCCAAATCAGGCTGTCGCCGCTTCTTGTTTGAATGAGAATACGGCGAAAAACCTCCGACGGATACAGCCTACGCACGGGCATGGTTTTGATGTCAAAACAGGCATGCCAAAATTGTGCAACATCTAAAAACGCTTTGTGCAACATGCACAAAGCTGGGGGGGTAATTCTCACTACAATTTTATTTCTAGAAAAAGTGTGTGGAAATTTCCGATGTTTTCTTTTGTAAAATCCGCTACCATGACTATGGGGTAGTATCGGACAATGCCCCATAATTACCATAAAAAGGAGAAGATGAAGAATGAAGCACAAACGGATCATAGCGGCGCTGTTATCGGCGTCCATGCTTCTGGGCATGATGCTCATGGTTCCGCTGGTGCACGCAGAGGACAGCGTTTCGCTGTCACAGACTGCGTCGCCCGAGACTATGACGATGCCTGAAGGCAATAAGAATGTAACGTTCACCGGGAAGGAGTGGACGGGACGAGATGGCAACGAAGACGTCTTTGCGGTGAACCGCGAGGCGGCCAGCTCGTTTGCAACCTCGTCTGTCATCTATGACAGCATTTCGGGCGCGATCACCGGCGCGCGGGAATTCCAAAAGGAAGCGTCCAAGTACGTCCAGTTCCTGTCAGGCGAAGATCCCGCCAACCAGAACTGGGAACTGACCGTCCTTGCAAGTGCAAAGGACAGTGGATACGCAAGCTACAAGGACTTCTACAAGACGGATTATGTGAAGTGCGAGAATCAGGCTACTGACAAGTCGCGCGGCTACGGCGAATGGAAGACGGGGCGGACGCTGCCGACCAGCTGGGAGTATGACGGCTTCGATTATTCGATCTACACCAATGCTGATGTGCCCTGGCAGTCCGGCAACAGAGGAAACGACTTTGCACCGCAGGTTCCCGAAGAAGCCACTCCGGTCGGCCTGTACCGCAAGAGCTTCACGGTCAATGAGGGCCTGACGAAAGCCAACGGCCGCATCTACCTGAACTTCCAGGGCGTGGAAGCGGCGTACTATGTCTATCTGAACGGTCAGCCCGTCGGCTACTCCGAGGATACATACAGCCCGCACAGCTTCGACGTGACGGACTACCTCACGAAGGACGGTTCTCCGAACTTGTTGGCCGTGGAGGTCCACAAGTTCTGCGACGGCACGTGGTTCGAGCTTCAGGATATGTACAAGGACGGCGGCATCTTCCGCGACGTCTATCTGTACGCAGCTCCGGCTGTCCATCTGGAGGACTATAAGGTCGAGACGCATCTGACGGACAACTATACCAACGCAACAGTCAAGCTGAACGTCGACGTCCGCAACAACTCCAGCGCGGCGCAGAACGGCTGGAAGGTCGTGGCGCAGCTCTATGACGCTGATCAGAAGCAGATCAGCACCAAGACTGTTCCGGTCGGCGATATCGCGGCGGAAAACAGAACAACGACGCTGGGCAACGTTTCCGGCTCCACCGGCACGGGCCGCGTGACCGACTGGCAGATCACCGCGCCACACCTGTGGTCGGACGAAGATCCGTACCTGTACACGCTGGTGCTGACGCTCTGCGATGCGAACGGCACGAACTACGGTTCCATGTCGCAGCAGCTCGGCTTCCGCGAGATCGGGTTCACGCGCAGTGCAGTGGATGCAGACGGCAATCGCACGACAAAGCTCGACAAGGGCTATCAGCCGATGACGATCAACGGCAAGCCGCTGGTCTTCCGTGGGACAAACCGCCACGACACCGATCCGGTACACGGCAAATATGTCTCGCACGAGGTATACACGGCGGATATTGAGCTGATGAAGCAGAACAATATCAACGCCATCCGTACCTCGCATTACCCCAACGACGATTATCTTTACTATCTCTGCGACAAATACGGCCTGTATGTAATGGCCGAGACGAACCAGGAATCCCACCAGATGCAGGATTGGAAATGGCAGGCGAAGAAGGCCCTCTTCAAGGAGATGGTGCTTGACCGCACGGCGACAACGTTCGAGCGTCTGAAGAACGTCACGTCGAACGTCTGCTGGTCGACCGGCAACGAAAGTTATTATTCCAGCGACAAGAACTATGCGGAAGGCATGTTCTATGACGCGATCTGGTATTTCAAGAACCATGACACCACGCGCCCGGTCCACAGCGAATCCAGCGGCACGTCGAACGGCACGGACATGGGCAGCAACATGTATAACAGCCAGTCCGGTACGAAGGGCTGGGCATCGACGTCGAACACCAAGATGCCTTACGTGCTCTGCGAATACGACCATGCCATGGGCAACTCGGTCGGCGCGCTCAAGGAATACTGGGACGCCATCCGCAGCGGCACCAACATGCTCGGCGGCTTCATCTGGGACTGGGTCGACCAGGGCCGGAAGCTGAAGATCGGCACGAGGGAAGGCGGCGACGTCTACGCGCATACCGACGCGAAGGGCAATGCCGCGGTGGCGAGCTATGACCAGCTGAAGGAGAGCGCGGGCAAAGGCAGCCTGACCGGCACGAGCGTTGTGAACGGCCGCGACATCTTCACGGATGCGAACGGTACGATCAACAAAGCACTCTCCGGCAGCGGCAAGACGTTCACGCTCGAGGTCATCTGCAAGCCCGCAACGCTGGACGGCACGCAGGTGCTGATCGCGAAGGGCGACAAGCAGGTCTGCATGCAGACGAAGGACGGGAACCTGGAGTTCTTCATTTACGATACCTATTGGAGAACGCTGACCGTTGAAAACCTGTCTTCTGTGTGCCCTGATTGGGTCGACAACTGGCATCAGGTCGTCGGCACCTATGATGGTACGAACCTGACGGCCTATATCGATGGGAAGCAGGTCGGCACACAAAATATTGGCAGTGTCACGATCAATGACTATTCGAGCTATCAGTTTGCGGTCGGCTATCAGACCGATAAGGGCATCGGCTTCTCCGGCGAGATTTCTCTGGCCCGCGTCTACACCAGGGCGCTGAGCAAGGCGGAGATCGACGCTCAGAGAAGCAGCAGTCCCGCGATCGCGTCCACGGACTCCAGCGTCCTGGTCTGGGACGATATGTCGTCTCTGAAGGGCGTCCAGCCGGGCACCGGCAGCCTCTATTATGACTACTATGGTCAGAATAACGCGCATCATGGCATTTACGATGACATGAGCGGCTATTTCTACGGCTTTGGCGGCGACGGCCGTTACAGCATCAGCAGCGGCAACTTCTGCATGAACGGCCTTGTGTCTCCGGACCGCGACCCGCAGCCGGAGCTGGCTGAGATCAAGTATCAGTATCAGAAGTTCTGGTTCGACGAGACGACAGACAATGACCTTGCGAATGGCTATGTCCGCGTCTTCAACGAAAGCAGCTTTGATAACCTGAACAAGTTCGACTTGACGTGGGAACTGCTGGAGGATGGCAAAGTCATCAACAGCGGCACTGTGAACCCGACTTTCACCAATGCTCCTGCGCGCAATACTGGTGAAGTCAAGTACGGTACGCACACCACAAAGCTCATCCCTGTCAATTTCCAGATGCCTGCCGAGAAGACGGCCGGTGCGGAATACTATCTGAACGTCTCCGTCCGTCTGAAGGAAACGACGCTCTGGGCTGAGAAGGGACACGAGATCGCATACGAGCAGTTCAAGCTGCCGAATGACGTGAAGGCCACGACCAAGGCACCGTCCTCTGAGGGCGTGAGCGTGACCGGTCAGGACGATGTTTCCGCGACGAAGATCTCTGTGACGGGCACGAATTTCAGCTTCCAGCTGGACAAGACCACCGGCCGCATGGAGAACTACGTCTACAACGGCGAACAGCTGATCGAGCAGGGCCCTGTCCCCAACTATTGGAGAGCGCCCGTACAGAACGACAGAAATACGACGCTTCGTGGCTTGGGCAGCAGCAGTAAGGCACAGTCCATTACAGTCGGTACAGATGGCAATGGCCTGACCACGATTACCATTCCGCTGGACTTCGGCACGACGTATTCCGGCATGCAGCAAACCATGATCTACACCATTGAAAACAACGGTGCGGTCACAGTCTCCACGACGCTTAACGGCAGCGGTCTGCCCAACGACGGCTACAACCGCTTCCTCCGTGTCGGTACAGATATGATTCTGCCCGCGGGCTTTGAAAACGTGCAGTGGTACGGCAACGGCCCGGTCGAATCCATGCTCGACCGCAAGACGTTTGCCCGCGTCGGCGTTTATAACTCCACGGCGAACGAACTCTACTATCCGTACATGAACGGCGGCGACACCGGCACACTGACCGACGTCAACTGGATCACCGTGAGCGGCAACGGCAAGCAGACCGCGCTGGCCATTGCGGCAAGCACGCCGATCGAAGCGCAGGCCCTGCATTATTCCGCGAGCGAGCTGAGCAAGGATCATCCCTACAAGATGTTCCCGTCTGAGAAGCTCTACCTCTCCGTGAACTACGCCTCGCAGGGCACTGGCTCCGCGACCTGCGGCCCGGACGTTCTGAGCCAGTATACGCTCCCCTATAACAAGACCTATTCCTATTCCTACACCATCCTGCCCATCACGAGCACCGAAACGGCCAGCGTGATGAGCGCGACGCTTCCGTACCGCACGGCGACGGAAACGGTCGTCAGTGATACGTTTGTCAAGGATCGCAGCAAGAACCACTTCGACGTGATCACGAAGCCGGAAAATGCACAGCTGATCCCGGACGAAGAACTGGGTACTGTGATGACGGGGCACTTTGCGGTTCCGGCCAACGGCTATTTCAACGATAAGATCAGCGGCGGCAATGCTTTCACGATCGAGGCTTATATCCGCCCAATCGATCTTGCAAGAGCGAACGACACCTTCAACATGATCGCGGGCAAGGGCGACCATTGCGCGGCCTTCCGTTTCTCAGAGGGCGGCCTCTATGGCTTCATTTGCAATAATGAAGGAGGCGATTGGAAGCTTGTTTCGTCTCTGAAAATGACCGACGAGGAAGCAACGCAGCTGCACCATGTCGCGATGACGTACAGCAACGCGGACAGCGGCACGCTTACCATCTATCTCGATGGCAAGACTGCGAAGGCCACAGGCGTCGGCACCGTGAAGGCATCTGCCTATGAGCTGACGATCGGCCAATGCCCGGAGGAGACGGAACGCATAGGATATGGCCAGTACAACTCCTTCCGCGTCTATTCCAAGGCGCTGACCGTGGCGGAGCTGGATCAGGGCGACGCAGCCAAGCGGACTGATTCCTCCCTTGAGCTGTGGTACGATTTCTCCACCAATGCACGCACCTTTGAACTGAGCAACGCTGTTGCGGCCTGCGAGACCAGCGGCCGCCAGCCGGGCGACTACTCTGATGACAGTTGGATGGTTTATGAAGGTGCGCTGAATCAAGCGAAAAATCTGCTGAGCGCACAGAGCACCTATCCTGCAAGCGAACAGACAAAGATCGACAACGCGCTGTCCCTCCTGAAGACCGCAATCGCAGGCCTGAGAACGGACATGGCGGCGCTGCGTTCGCTCTATGAGCGGGCAAAGACCTATGCCAACAATGAGGAAACTCCGTATACGAATGAAAGCTGGGAAGCCTTTGAACGCGCAAAAACGGATGCTTGGGGTATTCTGACCAAGGCTGGCGCAACGCAGCCGGAGATCAATGCTGCGAAGACTGCGCTGGAGAACGCGATCAAGGGCCTTCGAGAAGCAGTTGACTGGACGGAGCTGGATGCGGCCATCGTGGATGCTGCGGCCAAGAACCTTCCGGAAACCTATTGCAAGGATGAACTGAAGGCAATGCAGGACGCGCTTGCTGCGGCGGAGGCGCTTCGTAAGAATCCGGACGCCACGCGTCAGAAAGCTGCGGCTGCGCTGACTGCGCTGACGACGGCAACGGGAGCACTGAAACCGCATACACCCGACCGCGCAAAACCGACAGAAACAGAGCCGGTGAAGTGCTCTAACTGCGGCTATATCATCACGCCAGCGACCGGCCACATTCATCACACCACACTGGTTCCGGCTAAGGACGCGAATTGCCATGAAGAGGGCAATCGCGCGTATTACACCTGCTCTGGCTGCTCCGAGTGGTTCGAGGATGCGGAAGCGACAGTGGTCATTGCAGACCATAACAGCGTTGTAACGGAAGAAGACCCGAACAACCACGTGGGCGGCACAGAGATTCGTGATGCGCGCGCCGCAACCGAAACTTCGGAAGGCTACACCGGCGACACCTATTGCCTTGGCTGCCACAGGAAGATCGAAGAAGGTCAGACCATCCCGAAGCTGCCCCACACACATACGATGGTGTTCCATCCGGCCAAGGCCCCGACGGAGCTGGCCGAGGGCAATATCGCGTATTGGCAGTGCTCCGGCTGCGGCAAAATGTTTACGGATGAGCACGGCCTGAACGAAGTCTTTAACGTGACCATCCCGAAGCTGACACCTGCCCCCACTCCGGTCATTCCGGTCACGCCGAGCGAACCGGCCAAGAACCCGTTCAACCCGAACGCCGGTTCCAGCGTGAGCAAGTTCCCGTTCGCCGATGTTCCGTCCGATAGCTGGTACTATTCGAGCGTCAAGGCTGCGTGGGAGAACGGCCTGATCGACGGCGTGACGGCCAACGAGTTCAAGCCGAACGCGACGCTGACGGTCGCGCAGACCATCAAGCTGGCCGCGGCGCTCCATCAGCTCGACCGCACCGGCGAAGTCAGCCTGACGAACGGCGGCAGCAACTGGTATGAAAATTATGTCAACTATGCGGTGACGAACGGTATCATCGAAAAGGACTACGCGAATTACACCAAGGCGCAGATGAACGCGCCGGTCACGCGCGGCGAGTTCGTCCACATCTTCCACGGCGCGGAGGAAGCCTATAAGGCGATCAACACCGTGGCAGATAACGCAATTCCCGACGTGAAAACGACCGACAAGTTCGCTCCGGAAATTTACGAGTTCTATCGCGCGGGCATCCTGACCGGTTCCGACGCGAAGGGCACGTTCCACTCCGCGAGCACCATCAAGCGCAGCGAAGCTGCGGCCATTCTGCTCAGAATGTTCGAAGCCTCCGCGAGAAAGAGCATTATCCTGAACTAAATCTGCTTATCCCCCTCCTGCGGCGGCAGTCAGACAGTCCAATCTGGCTGTCGCCGCTTTCTATTTGATTGAAAGAGAAAAATGAAAAAGAAACTTGCCATTTTGGGACTGCTGGCGGCGCTGCTCCTGCTGATGGGCTGCGCGTCCAGCCGCGCAAACGTACCCTATCGGGTCTATCTGATCACGAAATCCACGCAGACGGAGTTCTGGAAGAGCGTCTTTGCCGGAGCTTACGCCGCAAAATCGGAATACAACATCGATCTGACGATCCTCGGCCCGGAGACGGAGGAAGAGTTTGAAATTCAAAACCAGTATATCGCACAGGCCATCGCGAACCACGCGGATGCGATTGTGTTCTCGGCCATCAGCTATACGGAAAATGCTCCGGCCATCGACGCCGCCATTTCGGCGGGAATCAAGGTCGTGGTCATTGACAGCGACGTGGACTCCGACGGCGTTTCCGCCCGCATCGGAACGGACAACGTCGAGGCCGGACGCATCAGCGCCGCAGCCGCGCTGGATGCGGAGCCGGACGACCTCGTCGTCGGGATCATCAACTGCTATGCCGAGACACAGAACTGTCAGGAGCGCGAACAGGGCTTCCGGGAGGTCCTGAGCAGCAGCTCCCGCGTGAAGGAAATCTACACCGTCAACACATCAACGGACGCCGAGCTTGCCAAGCAGGCGGCGATCCAGCTCTTGCAGGAGCACCCGGAAATCAATGTCCTGATCGGCTTCAACGAGCCGCTCGCAGTCGGCACGGCGCGGGCCGTCGAGGAGCTTGGCCTCGCCGGGCAGGTGCGGGCGATCGCATTTGACAGCAACGTCGAGTGTATCGAGCTGCTGCAAAGCGGCGTCGTTTCCGCGCTGATCGTCCAGAATCCTTATGCCATGGGCTATCTCGGCGTGGAAAAAGCGTGGGAGGCGATCCAGAACAAGGAGTTTGACGCAGAAGCCCCAATCGACACCGCGACCCTGACCATCACGAAGGAGAACCTGTTCTCCATGGAAAGTCAAAAGGCTCTGTTCTCCTTTTCTTAAACTATATAGAAAGCAGACAAACAGGCGAACCGGAACAGCGCAAAGAGATTCGGATGGTATCCTAAGCTATTCACGGCTATACGTCAAAAGAAAACCCGGCTGGTGCCTGAAGCACCAGCCGGGTAACTCTTGTCGTCATTGTTGCCCCTCTCAGGGGGCAACCGAGGTCCTCCAATTCGAACCCGGTTCTGGTATAATAGAAGCACGGTATCAGGTAGGTGTCTCTGCTACAAAGAAGGAGGATAATTATGGTAGCAGGACATCTCCGCGAAAAAAGCGGATATTACTACGCCGTGTTGAACTACACCGATTCTCTCGGAAAAAGAAAGACCAAGTGGATTTCCACCGGGCTTACCGTGAAGGGAAACAAAAAACGCGCCGAAGCGATCCTGATGGACGCACGACGCAATTTCAATCCCGAAGAGCCGAAGGGCATGAACGGAGACATTCTGTTCGCGGACTATATGGAAAAGTGGCTCGACATCATCAAAAGCTCGGTTGCAGTCCCAACATTCGCTTCATACTCGACTACGGTTAAAAAGATTGTAGCACCGTACTTCCGCGAAAAGGAAGTGACGCTCAAGAACCTGACCGCAAAAGACATTTAGGAGTTTTACCTGAGTGAGCTTGGGCGTGTCAGCCCGTCCTCGGTCATTCATTATCACGCCAACATTACAAGGCTCTCAAATATGCCGTGAAGATTGACCTGATTGATGTAAACCCGGCGGATAAGGTTGAGCGTCCGAAGAAAGACCGCTACGTCGGCAGCTTCTATGATGCCGATGAGGTCAACGCTCTTTTCGAGGCTGCAAAGGGAAGCAAACTTGAGCTTCCGATTCTGTTCGGTGCGTTCTACGGTCTGCGCCGGAGCGAAGCAATCGGTCTGAAATGGGATGCCATCGACTTTGACCAGAACACCATCACCATCCGTCATACGGTTACTTCCTGTGATCTCGACGGCAAGCGCGTTCTGGTTGCGTCGGACACCACAAAGACCAAATCGAGTATGAGGACACTGCCTCTTGTTCCTTTCATGCGGGAAAGACTTCTTACGCTGAAAGAAGAACAGCAGGAAAACCGCCGCTTGTGCGGACGCAGCTACATCAAGGACTATCTTGAGTATGCATGTGTCAATGAGATTGGCGATCTAATCAAGCCTCACTACGTCACAGAGAGCTTTCCGAAGCTGCTCAAGGCGAAGGGGATGAGGCAGATCAGGTATCACGATCTCCGACATAGCTGCGCCTCGTTGCTTCTGGCAAACGGTGTTCCCATGAAGCAGATTCAGGAATGGCTTGGTCACAGCGACTTCTCAACTACGGCAAACATTTACGCACATCTGGATTACAGCTCGAAGCTGACTTCGGCTGACGCAATGCTCAATGGCTTGGGCTTTGCAGCGAACTGAAAAAGAAAAGCAAGCAGCCGGAAAAACCGGCTGCTGGCGTGATTTCTGGCGGAGACGGTGGGATTCGAACCCACGGACCCTTGCGGATCAACTGATTTCGAGTTAGAGTCGCTGATATAATCTGCGGCTCATTTTTCATTTTCGACGGGCTTCTTGATATACTTGCCGTTCTTGATTCTCGCGTCCGCTGGCTTCTCTGCGTCCTCTGGAATCCCCCAGACCGTGCCAATGCGGATCGCACCGGGGACACGCCCCTCGCTGCACAAAATCTGAATGCGGCGGGTGGAGATACCCCAGCGTTCGGCGGTTTGTGTGATGGATAAGTATTTCATAGCCGGCGCTCCTATCGCAGTTCATTTCTGCGTCTGCGTATAAATTCACATTATAATTATAATCGTCAAAGCGAATAAAAGCAATGGCTTCCTGAAAAGTTCAGGAAGTATTTTCAATTCAGACATGAAAGGGGTGTGGGGCTTCCCCAAAAATCAAAATGGGCGTATCGGCTGCAAAGCTGAACCGCTCATTTCGCCGTGTGTCCGGACACCGGCTGTGTTTGCTATTCTCTTCAATCTCAATATCTGCAGATCACAATGTCCTGCTTTCTCGGAAGCAGGGATAGAATCGATTCGATTCAGAAGCGATGCCATCAAGAGAAAAATTTCTGCAAAGAGCCATTGACAAACGTTTGTTCTGTCGTTATCATGGAATCATAGCAGGTAATCCTGCCGACAACAGAATATTCCGAAGCGCACCATGAAAAGTAATGAAGGAGCGCTGCAGCCGAGAATGGCCGCAGCGCTCCTTTTGGTGCTCTTTAGGAAAATTTGGGGGTGGGATCACAATCCCAGACGACTGAATAACCAGCAACGCGGATCACACCGCAGTTTGTTTCGACGCAAGACAGGCTGCCATGCGCTGGGGTTGAAAGCAGTCAAGACCACTTCCACGAGCTGTGAGAGCTGCCACGCTCTGCCCACGCGGTTCCCCATCGTCGGGGCGCGAGCTGCAAATACGGTGAAAAAGATTACCATAGCGACTATACTAGCGACTACAAAAGGCAAAAATCCGAATTTCAAATTTTCATAGCGACTAATGTAGCGACTACGGCATCCGAAGCGCAAAAATTTTGGATTTCATGGCTTGTACAAAATGAAAATCTAAAAATTCTTCTAAACGGAATGAGGATCAGGCAGCATTTTAAGCTTTTCTTGCGCAGCAAGAAAAGCGCAAGCATCGCGTTTTGGTACCAAAACGCAGCTTGCAGGGAGAACCCTGACCCCAATGCCGCCTGTGGGCGGAGAGTTGATGGTTGAACTACGGCACAAGCCAGAAACGCACATCGGCGCAGCCGTTTGCTCCGCGGCGTGGGGCGCGTCGTGCCGACGGGTGCGGTTTTGCAGGCTGACCGCGCATCCGTGGAGGTCTGTACCACACAAACGCCGCGTCCACCCACCGTGGCAGCGTGAAGAAAACAGGATAAAGAACTTCGATTGGGTAATTCTTTTCGGCCATTCAAAAACAAATTTTGATTCCCGGAATGGGGAAGCAGTGTGAGGAACAAAAATGCGCGTGACGGGGAATTGAACTTGCTATTCGGCTGTGCTTGTGGTAATCGTGTGTGCTAACCGAAAACAAAGGAGGTAGACACGATGCCGAAACGACGAGCCAACGGTGAGGGGAATATTCGCAAGCGCAAAGATGGTCGGTGGGAAGGCCGATACACCGCTGGATACGATGCAAACGGGAAGGTGATCACGAAAAATGTGCTTGGCAGAACGCAGGCGGAGGTCAAGGACAAGCTGCGTACCGCCATTGAGGACAGCAAGAAACTCGATCCAGTAAAGGCTGGAAGTTATACGCTCGAACAGTGGCTGAAGCTCTGGTACTCCGTTTATGTCGAACCACAGGTACGGTACTCAACACAGGAGTTTTATCACAACGCGATTGATCACCACATCATTCCAAAGCTTGGCAGCGTCAAACTGGAAAAGCTGACGATGCTGCAAATCCAGCAATTTTACAACGAGCTGCTCAAAAGCGGTCGCGTGCAGAAGAAAAACCAGCCGGAGCTGAAAGAACACGGTCTGAGTCCCCGCAGGGTGCAATGCGTACACGTGGTGTTGAATAAGGCATTAGAATATGCGGTGGAGGAGAAGCTGATTCTTGTGAATCCGGCAAAGAAATGCAAAATCCCGAAAAACACTCGCAAGGAAATGAACATCCTGCCGGAAGCGTTGATCGGGCCGTACCTGCGCGCAGCAAAAGAGCATGGAATCCTTGCGCCGATGTATCTGGAGTTGACCACGGGGTTACGGCGTGGAGAATTGTTGGCCTTACGGTGGGAGGACTTGGACGTTCAGAACCGCACGTTGTCCATCAACAAAAGCGTCGCGCGGCAGAACGGAAAGCTGGTCATCAGCACACCAAAAACACCGAATTCCATCCGCACAGTCCTATTGCCGGAAGACACGGTGAAACTTCTTGTTGAGGAACAT
>JABLTR010046467.1_pt1 | contig 12785 bp, 9 predicted proteins | sample 7160071 | NCBI WGS metagenome assembly JABLTR01 (sample SAMN14651230, study PRJNA627086) | human gut metagenome | isolation source: feces | host: Homo sapiens
TGTCAGGTTCACACTATAATCCTTCTCCAAAATACTCACATTCTGCCATCCGCCAAATAAGACCGCTGCCAGAATAATAAATAACAGGACACGGCGGGGTAGTTTCTCTCCGTAATGATCTCCCAAAATCAGCAGAATACCCAAAATCAGAAGCAACAACGCCGCCGGATAAAATCGGTAGGTAAACTGGATTGTATTAAAAAATGTATTGTTCAGCAATGACCAGGGGAAAAGCCGGGTCATCAGAAGAAGCAGCGCTCCTCCGACAAAGAAAAAGGCATCCGCCCATCTGTTTTTCGGTTTCCCCACAAAAACTCGGCAGGGGATCAACAACAACACCGGAATACCGATGCCCACGTAGGCAATATAATTAAAATATCCGGTTACCTCAAAAAAGGTATACAGTGGCTGCGTGTAATCTCCCACGTGTGCCCAGGGTTCATTTACCCTCAAATTCGTCCCGTACATCTGCTCCATCATAGGAAACAGATAGTAGGCCACACATCCGAGAGAAACAAGAGCCACCAAGAGCAGTCTCAAAAACTTCCGAGGACGAAACACCTCTCTCCTTTTTGTCGGAATAAACAGCATGGCAAGAAATCCCGCCGCCACCAGAAGGCCACCCAGAAAAGCCATAATTGTGTGCGAGAGAAGGAGACCGGTAAATCCTATCCCAAACAGGTAGCTTCGTCTGCCCTCCAACTCAAAATAATCGTAAAAGGCCGCAGCCAGCAGTGGCAGGAAAATATAGGCGATATACTCGCTGATTCCGGCCCGATCCATCAGATCTGCCAGATAAAACTGACTCAGAGAGAGCAAAAACGTCCCAGCTACCGCAAGTCTCCACTTTCCCGTAATCAGCCGGTAAGCATAATAGGTGGTCAATGCCGTAAGCAGCGTGATAACCATCGCAAAGATCTTCCACGCGGCAACCGGAGAGGCCCCTATGATCCGCAGAACTGCAGGAAAAATAAAAAAGATATCCGGATAAAACATGGGGCTGCCATATCCGTATCCGTCAAAAAAATTGTTGTATATCCGAATGGGATAGTCTCCATGCAACAGCGCTTCTTTGATCCCCTCCACCCTCAAAAGATGGTAGGTAAGATCCGGTTCGTAGCCGCTGAGACCGTTTTTCAGATAAGGGAAAAGCGTCACAGCAGCAACCAGCCCCAGCATCAGAAGGACTGCCGTTTTCTCTCCCGAAAAGTTCCGTAATTTCTGCTTCATAATGTATCCCTCAAAATTTTATGGGTAGATTGGCGGCATAAAGCTATCCACAAGGATCCTGGTAAAGTCACATATATACACGTCTTCCAATGGCGTGAACAGCAGCGGATAGATCAGAAGAAAAATCACTGCCGCAGGTCTGCGCTTTATCGCCTCCACACTGCGATGGAACTGCCTGCCAATCAGAGTATCTCCCATAGCAAGCAACATCAGAATCACAACAAAATAATAAAAGATAATGGAAAACATCCATCTGCCGTAGTCAATTTTCATTAGAAGATCCGGCAGGATTGTCGCCGCTCCCACTGCCACAGCGAGATATTTCAACTTATATATCCCATTTGCCTCCGACAGCACATTCTTGAAAAAGCGAAATGCAATGACCAGATAAGGAAGCATAAACACTACAAAAATCGGAAACTCCGCGAAATTATGGAGATGTTCATCCCATTCATCTGCCGCCGGACTGATTCCAAAAATCTCATTTAGGATCACATTGTACTGCACAACGCCATCATGGGCATAGGAACTGGCATTGGCGTAAATCTCATCGTATAGCGAAAGATCCTTCTGATGACTGAAAAAGCTGAAATAGAGGAAAAAAGCGCTGGCTGTCAGCAGACTGGCTGTAAAAATAAAAATATATTTTCTCCGCTTCTTCCCCTCCGTATCAAAGATCCTCGTAAACAGGATCGCCAGAATCACATGGAAAAACATCAGCACATAGCCCTGGTGAATCGATACGGCCACAGCCGACAATGGAATAATCAGCCACTCGAACTTTTCCTTCAGTAAAAGGTAACAGCCGAAAAGAGAGATCATGACAAGACAGATATCGCTTCTCCCGAAATTTTCCTCTGTGAGATATTCCGGAAAAGCAAAGGTTCCGAACACAAACATGAGCGCCAGAATCCGTCCCTCGTATCTCTGCTCCGTTCTCTTTAAGATGTTCCAGAAAAAGAAGAATAAAACAATCAGATAGAGGATATTCAGAAACATAGAAAAGCGAACAAGGCCATCGTAAGTGAGCAGATTTATATGAAAAATATAATTGATCACACGGACAACGGTCCCCATGAAACCGCGGGATACAAACCCGTACTTGTAGGAAAATGCATAAACGGTGGTATTCAGACAATTAACCGTCCCTACATAAAACCTTATGGAAACTGCAAAGGCAAAAAATGCCAATACCAGCAGTTGCATCATATTTCTTTTTCTTTTGCTCAAAGCCATTGCTTTCATCTCTCCGGCCTCCCCTTTATATCAAGATCAGAGCCATAATCGTGTCCTCCAGCTTCCACCAGTGCAAAAAGCTATAGTTGAACACATTTGCTATCGTCTCTGTAATGTAGCAGATGCTCACATCCCCCAGCGGTTGGAACACAATGGGGTAAACCAGGAAAACAATCGCGAAGGGGCATCTTGCGCGCACTTCCGCGATCATCCCTCCCAGTTCCTCCGCAACAAGCTTGTCCTTCGATGCCAACAGCGCCATCACAATCACTACATAATAAAAGATAATGGAAAACATCCATCTTCCATAATCCACCTTCAACAACAATTCCGGCAGCATGGTTCCCGCTCCGATCGCCACCAGCAGATACTTCCATTTGTCCGTTTTCGTGACAGCTCGTCCGATCAGCCTTTTCCAGAGTTTCACAGCGAACCAGATATAAGGCAGCATCATGAGACAGAACAAAGGGAACTGCAACACATTATATTTATGCCAGATGATCTCCCGATCAGACAGATCAATGCCCAGAATTTCCTTGTCAATCACATCCCGGTGATACCATCCATCCTTACAAATTGCCTCTGCCTTTGCCACAATGCTTCCGTAAATCTCCTCGCCATTGACATGGCTGAAGAGTTCAAACCACAGAAACAGAGCAGAGACCACAAGAAATGTCAGGAGAAAAATCAGCAGATATTTTCTGCGTTCCTTTCCCTCTGCCCCCAGTCCTCTGTAGAGCAAGAGCACCAGAACAACGTTCACAAACATGAAGACATAGCCCTGATGAACCATGACGCCCAACGCTGACAGAGGAATAACCATCCACTGCGCTTTTTCACAGACTAGAAGCATGGCGCTCATCAACGTCAGCATAACACAGTACATATCTGACCGGCCAAAATTGTACTCTCCGACAAACATCGGCACTGCGAAAATCAGCAGAAAAATCGCCAGATACCGCATGAACTCGCGCGTACCATCACTGCATTTTTTCTGGCAGACATAAACAAAGATAAAGAGCAGCAGACAATATGCCACTGTAGCGGCAAAGGTAAACCGTATCAGCCACGTATAAGTCATCATGTCAAAAGGTAAAATTTTGTCGAAAAACTGATAGATTGTCCCTATCAATCCTCTGGAAATAAACCCGTACTCATAAGAAAAAGCAAACATTGTCGCGTTCATGCGGTTTATTTCTTCGTGCCAGTATCGGATAAACAGAAGACCGGAAAACAAAATGACAAAAAACATAAAAAATCGAATTTCATTTTTCTTTCTTTTTACCATGTTCCCCTAACCTCAAAATAAATATTGCAATCAAAAGAGCAGCTATATATGTGCCCATGCAAAACCATCGGTTCCATGCCTGCAGATGAAACACATCCATAATTCTCCGTGCCAAAAAGATGGTCAGATTGCTGACCACAAGAAAAAACAATGTTTTCTCCCCCACAAACGCCAGAAACGGGAACAATACGCACACCTGAATTTTTCTGACCAGGAAATCATAGATAGCCACAATCCCGGCCCCTCCAAGAATCCACCAGATACTTGGTGGAAAGCGCAAAGGCATCTGCCCACTCCTCAAAATATACAAAAGAAAACATCCGGTTCCCATCCAGGATATCAGCAGAAATGCCATAGAACCTGCTGATCCGCGATGATTTGCCAACCACCCGCCCAGAAGGAAGAACGCTGCGTAAGCCAACACGGGAAACGTACAGAATTCAGTGCTTCCGATCAGACTTCCTAAAAGGGTGTTCTCCACATCCTGATAGGGCAAAAGCGTAAAGCCGAGGGATGCCCCCACTCCCAGAAAGGTCAGTATTCCGGACTCCATCACAATCTTCAGCTGCGGTAAAAACAAAAATACCAGAATATACAACAGAGTAAAACTGAGAAGAAATTCCGAGTATCCGGGCATGTCCGAAAATGTCAGCATCCGCAAAATCCGTCCGGGATCTTCAGCGACCAGGACACTAAATCCTGCACCGGAAATCAGATACGCCGACAAGGCCTTGACACTTCCCAGAAGAATTCTGGATCTCCGTACCCCCTTTCGGATATAAGCCAGATAACAGACATATCCGAAACAGAACATAAAACCGGAAAAAGTTGTCAAATTAACATAATTGGAAATAAAATCCGTTATCTTGTGTGAGCTCAGAAAAAACTGTATCACATGAGCGAGAATCATCAAAAGCGTGAGCAGCCCCTTCATGGCATCTATGGCGTTATCCCTCTGCATTCCCGCTACTTCCCTTACCTTCACTCTCTTCGCACAATTCATCTTCCCCTACATCGGAAACGCGCCGGAATCTCCGGCGCGCCCTTTCCTCTCTGCCTCTATTTGCTGTAATGCCAGATACAGTGCAGCGCCCGCAGGCCGTCCGAAAAACCGATCTTCTTTCCCTCGGCGTTGCTTCTGGGATAGTAGGAAATCGGTACCTCGTGGATCCGGATTCTCATCTTGGAGATCTTTGCCGTAATCTCCGGCTCAAATCCAAACCGCTGCTCCTCGATATCGATGGACTGAATCACGTCCCGCCGGAACGCCTTATAGCAGGTCTCCATATCCGTCAGATGCTGATGGGTCCGCATGTTGGACAGCATCGTCAGTCCCTTGTTTGCCAGACGGTTCAAAAGGTATCCCTTCGCCTTCTGGTTCAGGAAACGGGAACCGTACACTACCCGGGCCTTTCCCTCAAAAATCGGGTTGACTACCAGGGGGTACTCATTGGGATCGTACTCCATATCCGCGTCCTGAATGATGACCACGTCTCCGGTAGCCGCCATGAAACCGGTCCTGAGGGCTCCGCCCTTTCCGGTATTCTGCTCGTGATAGATGACCTTGTCCACGATGGGTTCCACTTTCTCCTTCAGGATCTCTCTGGTCCCGTCGCTGGAACAGTCGTCCACCACGATAATTTCCTTGTTCTCAATCGGAGATTTCTTTACCTTGTCCAAAATCTCCAAAATGCTCTCTTTCTCGTTATAACACGGAATCACAATGCTCAATTTTTTTCCGGATGCCATTTTTCTCTCCCTCTGCATACAGATTTTTTATCAAAACACACTCTTTTTGCATTATACCATATTTGCTTTCATTTACCAGCGTTTTCTTTACTTACGGGCGTCCGAAGCCGTTTCATAAGCCGCTCAGCCACTTCCGGTACCAGCCAAACACCTTTCCGATGCTCTCCCAGGTTACCTGAAACATCGTGGTGCTGTTGTGCCAGTATTCGATCATAAAAAGATTGGTCCATATCAGCGCCGCCGCCAGAAAGACAATCGTCAGGATCCAGATCCGGCGCCGCTCCCTCGCCCAGCCCAGAAACAGGGCAAGTTCAAAAATGAAGATCGGCGACAGGTCCACAAAGAACCGGTTGGTAAAACCGCAGAACCCGTCGTAAGCCCACCAGGCTGCGGTAATGTAGGTAAACAGAATGACCGACACCAGCATCCCCGGCTGGAAATTCTCCGCCCGCCGAAAACAGAGGACAAAGGCCGCGCAGGAGAGGATGACCACCGGGCACCAGAAGAACACACCGCGATTTGGCAGAAACAGCACCCCCGCAATCTGCGGCTGTAGCCAGTTGAAATGCTCCTGCCAGATATTTCCCGGCAGATCGTAGGAATTTACGATAAAACTCCCGGCCGCCCATTTCCAGTAGATGAGCTGGGGAAGCCATACCGGAAAAAATCCCGCCAGAATCGGAAGGAAACGCTTCGGCCGCAACACCTTTGCCATCCGCTCCCGAAAGCTCTTCCAGGAAGTGACCCGATACAGCAGGTAAACGAAGATGACCACCACATTGGTTACCCGGATCAGCGTGACCAGGCCGAAACAGATGCCACCCAGCACCTTGAACTTTGTGTGTTCCTCCTCCTCGTGGCGCTCCACCAGCCAGAGAAAGAGGGCAAGCATTCCGTAAGTGTAGACGTGGGAATAGGATCCGTCCATGGTAATGTAATGAAACAGCCCGGTGCCGAAGGTAATGAGCAGTACCGCGGCAAAGGCCTTTCCGGCGCCCGCATACTTCTTGGCCAGACGATAGCTCCAGAAGGAGCCGAAAAAATAGTAAAAGCACCCGCTGGCGATATTTCCCAGCTGATAGAGCGCACTGAAGCCGTCCGCCGCCTCCGGCCGAAAAAGTTTCGTGAGAATATCCGCCGCCAGGAAAAAGGGAAGCTGCAGAATCGCGACCCCCATGGTGTATTTGTCCACCACCTGCCCGGTATCCATCGGAAAGAAGGTCCCGGAAAATCCGCTGATATCCTCCGCCAGCTGGTCCAGAAAGTGCATGCCCGGATCATGGTAGACGAAGAAAGCCGGAAGATACATATAGTAACCGTTTCCGTCGGAGTGAGTGGGCTGAAACGGGAAGAAGCCGATTCCGTAGAACACCGCCGTCAGCAGAAACGCCAGCACCGCGATCCCTGCGAAAATTCCGATATGCAGTTTTTCTTTTGCCGGCTCGCTGTTTTGAGCCTTACGGTTCCCTCTCATGTTACCACCACCCCAGATGAAGTCCCTCGTTGACCAGGTCCGCCAGCCCCTCCGTCACGGAATTGATGCTCACATCCTCAAAAGGCTGAAATGCCAGGGGATACATCAGCATGACCAGCGCCGGGAACGGGCGTGTCTTGACCCGCTCCAGTGTACGGGCAAAGGCGTCCCTCACGCAAACATCTCCCATAGCGTGCAGGGCCAGCAGCATCACACAGTAGTAGGCGATGATCGCGAACATCCACCGGCCGTAATCGATCTTCAGGAGCATGTCCGGCAGCATTGTACCCGCCCCCAGAGCTACAAAAACGTATTTCCATCTGTCCGCCGCAGTCGCCGCGCCGCGGATCAGTTCCCGGAAAAATCTTACCAGAAAGAAAATGTATGGCAGCATCATCAGCGCAAAAAACGCAAACTGCACAAAATTTGCCCGATGATCCTCCACCTCTCTGTCCGTCAGGTCAATTCCCAGGATTTCCTTGTCCACCAGATCCTCATGGATGTTTCCCTTCCTGGTCAGATGCCGGGCTGTCTCCACGACCTCGTCATAAATCGCCTGCCCGCCTCCGTGGGAGAAAAGTTCAAACCACAGAAACAGCGCGGAGGCCACCAGAAAGCTGGCGATCAGAAGAATAACATAATACCGCCGCCGCTTCCCGCTGCTGCTGAAGATCCGGTACAAAAGCAGCACCAGAATAATATTCAGATACATGAAGACATTGCCCTGATGAATCATGACGCCTACGGCGGCGATGGGGACAACCAGCCATTGGGCCCGCTCCTTGATCAGCAGCACAGCCGCCAGGGTGCTCAGCATCAGACAGTAGACATCCGGCCTCCCAAAATTAAAATGGGCAGCGGAAAAGGGCACCATAAAGATCGTAAAGAACAGGATGATATATCGGATCTGCCCCGCTCCTCTCCGCAGGCAGAGCACAAAAAAGCCCGCCATAACGCCGTAGAAAATCATGGTCACGATCAGTGTATAATTTACCACAGCCTGATACCGCATCATGTCAAAGGGCAGCACCCGGTCCAGCCACTGGTAAAAGGTTCCCACCAGTCCCCTGGAAATAAAACCGTATTTGTAGGAGAAGGCCAGCACGGTACCGTTCATCAGATTGACCCAGGCCTCGTAATAGCGCAGAAACAGCAACAGACCGAAAAACAGCTCCGCTGCCATGAATTCCCTGATTTTCTTTACACTCAAACGTCTCTCATCCATTGCAGTATACCACCCACGATATGATCAGATAAACAATCGCCCACAGGGGCTGCGCCGCCAGCAGAATACCGGCATATTTTCTCTCATCCTCATCCTCCGGCGCACTTGCGGCCACATCCTCCGGCGCGCTTTCAGCCACATCCGGTTTCCTCACTGCCTCTCCACGCGCTTCCCCTCTCCTTTGCCGTTGCTCCCACAGAAATACCCCGGGAATCAGAAGCATACAGACATAGAACAGCGTTTTCCCACAGGCAAGGACATACTCCTGATACTCGCCCGTGTACTGGATGACAGTTCCCTCCCCCGCGCCGCCGAAGAGAAGATCCGCAAGGGGCTGCGCCGTCATGGACTCCGCCGACGCAAAATATACGGTAAGCCCCAGGCTCATTCCCAACCACAGCAGATAAAAATCGCTCCTTCGCTCAAGTTTCAGTCCCATCAGAAGCAGCGCCGGAAGAAGATAGATAAACCAGTGAAAGGAAGCGCACACAAAAATCCCAAAGCAGATCAGAAGCAGCGGAGGCAGTGCCAGCAGATGCTCCCTTCGGGTCTTCCCGTGTACCCCCAGATAGTAACAGGCAAAACAGAGTACCAGGGCCAGGGCCGCGAATACCAGCACCTGGTTGACCTCCAGGTCAAAAAACTGCTCCGTGATGGTCAGACCTCCCAGCGCCTCCGCCAGAAGGGGAAAGGTCTTCTGGCTCAAAGGAAGGTAATCCGGCATCAGAAGCGCTGTGACCCCCTTGTCCAGAAGATAAGGTGCCGCCGCGATCAGTCCAAGCACTACCGTCTTTTCCTTCCAGCGCCCGATCAGCAGAAGAAACAGCGGCACCAGCACCAGCAGAGCCGTGGGCTTTACCAGAAGCGCCATGCCCAGAAGCAGCGCTCCCCTGCCATCCTCTTTCCGGACCAGGAAGCGGGCTCCCAGCAGCACAAAGAACAGTCCATAGACATCCACCTGCCCCTTGCCCAGTGTCGCCAGCAGCATGACGGCGCTCAGAAGAAACAGCGCCTGGGACCGTCTTCTCTCTGTCCGCTCAGCCCCGAGAGCCGCGACCAGACGATCCATCGCCCACAGGTCCAGCAGCAGCGCGATACCCACCAGAAGTTTATACCATTTCTCGTAGAAAAAAATCGTCAGATCCAGACCCGCCGCCTGATCCAGAAGATAGAGAGGGGTCAGCCACAGAGCCGTGACGCTGTTGACGAAGAGGGTATAGTTGGTTGGAGACCCGAAGGAGGCATAGGTGTATTTCGGAAAGCCGGACAGATTTCCCCTGCGGACGCACTCCAGCAGATCGTATCCCCAGCTTGTGATGGCCTCGCAGTCGTAATGTCGGTAAAAAAAGAGATACAACGCGCCGAGAATAACCGCCACTCCCAGCAGAATCCTCCCCGTGCGATCTTCCGCTGTCTGCGCGTTTTCAGACACAGTGACCGTATCTTTCCATTTTTTCATCTGCATACTGCGCCTCCTACTGTAATTTCAAAATCTCCTCCGCCGGAATGCTCTCCCATCCCATCATCCAGAACGTGATGAAAATCAGCGGGTAAAGGACAAACACCGCCGGTATCGGCAGAACTTTCCGTATCTCCTCTTTCATCCCCCGCACATGGGCGACAAAAAACGCATCCCCCAGCGCCGTCAGGCACAGTGCCGGAAGAATGACTCCGACGAATCCGTAAAAAACCGCGCGGCTGTAATCTCCCGCCGCTGTCCAGAGGATCGCCGGGCATACGCCTCCCACCGCGCACAGAACATACGTCCACCGTTTTCTTCCCCGAGTCCCGCGAAGCAGCCCGCCAAAAAATCGCAGTCCCCAGTATCCGTAGGGGGACAACAGCAGCAACATGACCACAAACTGCCTGCCGGACAGCAGATCCCGGACATCCGGTACAAAAAATCCCAATACTGTGGCAATCGCTGTAAAAGTTCCGGCGATCAGAATCGTTATCGCCAGAGAAGTCTTTTCCAATGCCGCCTCTCTGCTTTGAGCCTTCTGTTCCCCCCTCCCGCTTTTTCCCAGCACAAGAAGCAGCGCCGCCAGCACGAACGTCAACACCAGCTCGTCCGATGTGCCGAAGTAGTCCCGATGCAGGAAAAAGGGTACCGCAAAGGCCGACAGGAAAATGGACAGCCAACAGATCTCCCGCTCCCGGGACGCAGAAGAATGCGCTCCCGCGCATACACGTCCTGTCTCTCCCATCTTCCTTCCAAGCCACAATGCGGCTCCCGTCAGATCAAAGAGCAGCAGCAGATAGATAACCGTAAGCCCTACCGCCGTTCCATAATGTTCCATAAAGGAGAAAGGCACCGGATGCTCCAGCAGTTTGTGATCAAAAAACCTGGAAAAGGCCAGAAGAAAAAAGTACAGAAGTTCCAGCCCGAACAATTTTTGTTCTCTCCGAAAACGCTCCAAAACGCACCTCCATTCTAGCGCATGGGCTCATACCAGTGAAGGAAATTTTTGTTGACAATGCTCCCCAGATGCCGGAAGAAGGGATCAATGTTCACGTCCAGGAACGGCAGGAGCAGGATGACCACCATGATCCACAGCGCTATCCCTGGCCGCTGGATCAGTCGCTCTCCCGACTCCCTGACCTGGGTCTCCATGATCGGATCCTTCATGGCCAGAAGGGCCAGCACAATTCCCACATAGTAAACCACCACGGCAGCCATCCAGCGTCCGTAATCGATCTTCAGCAGGAAATCCGGCAGGATCGTAGCGGCGCCCAGCACCACCGCCAGATATTTCCATTTTTCCGAAGCGCCCTTCGCCTTTTTGATCAGGCCCGCGAAGAAGCGCACCCCAAACACCAGCATCGGCAGGCAGACAATCCCGCACATCAGAATCTGCACCGCGTTTACCCGGGAAAATTCTTCCTCCGTGGAGGCCAGATCAATTCCCAGCACCTCGTGGTAAAGCAGGGTGGAGTGGTAAATGCCGTCGTAGGATAGTTTTTCCGCCTCCGATTTGATTGTGTCGAAAAACGCCGACACGTTGCTTCGGCTGAAAAATTCAAACCAGAGAAAGAGGACGGAACCCACCAGAAAGGACAACGCAAAGAGCAGGCTGTAACGGCGGGCCTTTCTGCGGTCCTCCTTCCACCAGGACAGTGCACGGTAAAACAGCAGCACCAGAATCAGGTTGAAATACATGAACACATACCCCTGATGGAACATAACCCCCAAAGCGGACAGCGGCACCACCAGCCACTGGGCCCGCTCCTTTACCAGACACAGCACCCCCAGCAGACTTACCAGGATCATAAAGATGTCCACCCGGAAAAAGTTGTAGGGGAAGGAGAAGGTGGACACCAGGCACAGCGACAGTATCAGAGCCAGATACTCCCCATACTTTACCATCTCCCCCTCGCAGCATCTCAGACACCGATAGAGGAAGTATTCCACGAAAAGGACAAACAGAATCGTCGCCACATAGGCTGTAGCCACAACCGCCCGGTAATCGATAAGGTCAAGCGGAAGCACTGCGTCCAGCAGATGATATAACGTTCCCAGCAGTGATCTGGAGGTAAATCCATACTCGTAGGACAACGCCAGCATCGTGGTGTTGTAGGAGCGCACCATCCCCCGGCACGTCACCGCAAAAAGAGCCAGGTTTACCACCGACAGCATAATCATGAACTTTCTGATTTCTCTCTGTTTTGTCTCCTGCTGTATCAAGACTGTCTCCCTCTTCTCATCACAACCGCTCCGACCGCAATAACCACCAAGGTGGCCAGGGAGAGACACTCTCCCGCCCGCCAGTACCAGGGCTCGGTAAAGCGGATGGTAATCTCCCCGGAAAATCCGGCGGGAAGGTCGAAGCAGATCACATTGTTTTCGCCATCCCTGATATTATACTCATTTCCCTCTTCATCCACAACATGATATCCGGGGTAGTTGAGAACCGGCGCCTCCACCGTTCCTCCCTGATCGCCGGCTGTGCAAAGGAGCACCGTCTCCGTTCCCCGGCGAGAGCGAATTTCGATCCGCTCCATCCCATCCCCGGCGGGCTCTCCCGTCAGTTCCTCCCGCTCGGTGGGATAGCGCAGATACTCGATCATCCCCATATCGCAGGTGTCCAGATCCTGCCGCCGGCTGTAGAAAACCGGCTCATATCCTCTCACATACTGACCGGCAAAGAGCAGGCTCTGAAGGACGCAGAGGAGGGCCGCAACCCGGAGGAGACGGCGAAGGGATCTGCTCCTTCTCCGCGTTTTCCCGGTCTGTGTTTCCTCCGCTCCAATCAGCCGTCTTCCTGTCCGCTCCCTCTCCGCCGGAAGTTCCCGGGTAAAAAGACTCCCCAGCGTCAGCGTCAGAAACAGCGCCGCCGGCCCCACATACCGCCAGGGGAACTGTACCTGAGCCAGAAACTGGCCCACCCTGCTGCTCTCTGCCAGAAAATCCCAGGGAAAATAGCAGGTGGACACCAGAAGAAGCCCCAGAGATCCGAGCCAGAAGAGCAGGGTCTGCCTCGTCAGTTTTCTCCGGAACAAAAGGATCAGTCCGACGACCGGTACCGCCAGAAGCAGCGGCCCCGGGGTCGCGATCAGATGGGGGCTGGCATCCCCCCGCTGAA
>JABLTR010059661.1_pt1 | contig 12784 bp, 12 predicted proteins | sample 7160071 | NCBI WGS metagenome assembly JABLTR01 (sample SAMN14651230, study PRJNA627086) | human gut metagenome | isolation source: feces | host: Homo sapiens
ACATTACTGCCCTTGAGTATTTCAAGTAAAGAAACATAGAAGTATTTGGTGAAGCCTCAAAAAACGGCCTTATATCCTATAATAAGGGGACAGATGGCGGAGAGGTCACAGCTGTGGGCAGGCATAGGCCGGCGGTCAGAGGCAGGGACTGGGTAAGGGCACAGAAAATACTTGAAGGAACGGATATATTTGAGGAACGGAGCCTTAAGAGAGGCAGGGCACTGGCTTCCGGGGCTGTCATCTGCGGCAGATGCGGCGGAAGGATGTATGCGGTGGCAAGGAGCGGCGGGAAGGAATTTGATTATATATGCAAAAATAAAAGGAATAATTCCGGCTGTAATGTGAAAAACCTCAAGGGCTCCAAGGCTGATGAAAAAATAAGAAAATTTATGGGCATTGATAAAGACGGATATATGGAAAGGCTTAACATAAGGGAAGGCCTTAAAATAGTCTGGGACGGAGAGAGGCTGGACATAGAAAGAAAAGGTATAAAAAAAGACATAAAAAGTGAAAAAGAGACATAACAAGGACGATGCTGGCGAAGATTAGGTTTCCTCCGGCAGCCAAATTAAAAACACCTCCGCTGGGAGGTGTTTTACTTTTGCATTATATGACGAATCCGCCGATACCAAAGGCTCCGGGGCCGGCATGGGTCGATATGGTGCAGCCGGTCTCCACCCAGGTAACGGAGGGATAACCTCTGTCTGCTGCCATCTGTTCCAGTTCCTTCATAAGATCGGGCTCAAGACTCTGGGAAAAGAGAAAATATATTGACTCCTTTTCCAGATCATTTTCCTTTAAATATTCCACTAGGAACTTTTTGCATACCTTAGCCCTTGAGCCGCGGTATTTTTTAGTGCCCACAAGTTTTCCGTCCTGTATTTCGATGAGGGGTTTCAGTCCTAGTATTGTAGCGCCGATGTACGCGGCGTTGGATACCCTGCCGCCGGCCCTAAGATAATCCAGGTCACCGGGGAAGAATGCGCATCTGGAATGGGTTATCCAGAAATCAGCTTCTTTTTTGATGTCATCCAAAGACGCATCAGGATTTTTGCGTAAAAACTGTGCCATTTTTAAAATTACGGCACACTGTCCGCCGGAAACGCCCTTGGTATCGATATGGGTAACATAGTCCATATCTTCGCTGCCTATGAGGGAGTTCTGGTAGGTGGCGGTGGTGACGGCTGAATAACAGAGATGTATTATCTGGGCATCGGGGTCATCGAAATGTATTTTTTCAAACATAGTCCTGTATTCATCGGGACTGGTGGCACTGGTGGTGGGAAGTTTTTTGGTGGAAGTGTAGTAATCGAACACATCCGTCACGGGAAACTCACCATCATTAAGGTTTTTTCCGCCCATGGCCACATGCATGGGCACTATTTTTATGTCATATTCGCTGACAAACCCTTTAGGCATGTCGGAACCTGATTCAGCAACTATAACTTTTTTTATCATAGAACTCCGCCTTTCATATTTACTGCCCAAATGGGCACAAATGGAAATACAAACTGATTATAATATTTTATATATACTACGTCAACGGTTTTTAAAAAACTTATATTAAAATATTGTAAACAAATATTGACGGTTGTAAAAACTAGTGATAAAATTTAACCATGAAAAATTTAGTGCTGAAAGAAAAAATGTCAGAATCCATATCGGAGTTTTCCCTTCCGCGTTATGACGAGATCAACAATGTAGGACTGTATTTGGAACAGGTGGCGGAGTATATAAATTTTTATCTGAGTCCCTTAGGGGAGGCAGAAATCACGGTATCTATGATAAGCAACTACGTCAAACAGAAGATAGTGGACGCTCCCCTAAAAAAACAGTATTATAATACCCAGATAGCTCAGCTTATATTTGTGTCGGTCATAAAACTTACGGCAGCCCTTGAGGATATTAGGCTTATGTTTGATGTTCAGAGGGCTACATACGATATAAAGACAGCCTATGATTATTTCTGTGACGAGTTTGAAAACACGCTCAAATACGCCTTTGGGGTGACAAAGGACATAAAAAAATGCGGCATCACGGAATCGGGAGCCAAGGATCTGCTCCATAACGGAATAAATTCGGTGGTAACAAAAATATATTTTGATAAATACATGACAGCCTTAAGGATAAACCGAGAATTGTTCGAGGGGATATGATACAGACCCAGAAGAGGCCTGCGGCGGAAAATAAAGAGCCGCCGGAAGAATGGAGTATGCCCGTAAGGGCAGGACAGCGTATCTGAATTTCAGATACGCTGTTTTTTATTGGAAAACTGATAAGCCATCCAGGCCATATTTTGGAAAATGAAAAGGGAGCTGGTAAACCAGCTCCCCTGGTACCGTAACACGATACCAAAATGTTTCGCCCCAAACGAATATATGTCTGAATTTTCTCCCGCATCACTGCCTGCGGAGGAAAATCATTTTTCTTTTTATGTCCGGACCATAAAGCAAAAACTGATCCGAAGTACATGGATATTGTTACATATTCATTTATTTGTTTAATGTTAAATAGATTAACTATTTTATTATATAACTTTATATAAAAATGTCAATGCCCTTTATGTAATTATACGGAAAAATTCCTAAAAACAGGGCATCAGCTGTCTTGGAAAGCGGCCGAGGGTATACCTCCGACAGCATTACCGGTATTTGCTGGACAGCGGTATATCTCTACCAAGGTGATGGGATGTGCACGGAAAGCCACACCGCAAGAAACGGCGGTGCTGAGCTTATATTGTCTGCTTCAGCCGGACGGCAAAACAGCCTGAAACTGGAAAAACCGCAAACCGGAAAAGACACAAGCAACATAAAAGCCATATACCGGAAAGCTGTAAATGCCGGGCCTTATACTGCCTTGTACTGCTTTATACTGCCTCATACTGCCTCTAACAGGATGCCGCTGTACCATGAGCTGTGCTGTCCTGTTCCCTCAGAATTTCAGATGGTCCTTCAAGTAACCGTAACCCCTTTCGTCCATTTCCTCCTTGGGGATGAAGGAAAGGGCGGCACTGTTTATGGCGTAGGTCTTTGCTCCGGTCTTTTCATCCACATATATATGCCCCAGATAGGAAAGACCGGCACGGCTTATGGCCAGTGTAAGGCCAGGGTCCTGGATACCGGGTATTTCCTTTATGACATTGGGGTCAATGGGCTTTTTGAATGTCAAATAACCGCTGTCAGAGCCGCATACATCCGATGAACAGAATAAGGGCTCACCGGTGGTTATATCCGTATATATGCCGTCTCTTGTATTGTTAAGAAAATTTCCGCTGAAGGCTTCCTCGTCCTCATATCCCTGGGTCACAGCGTACTGAAGGGGGTCAAGGAGCTTTTCCAGCTCTTCCCTGGACTTTTTGGTATAAAGGGATGGGTCTACGATGGCGGCCTTGATGTCCCTTATTTTCTGGAAGTTTATATGACAGTAGCCGCCGGGGTTTTTATCAAGATATTTCTGGTGGTATTCCTCGGCGGGGATGAATTTTTTCAATGGGCCGTATTCTATGGCTATTTTCTCTTTATAGCCCCTTTGGAGCTCCTTTAGGGAGTTTTCTATGATGGGCAGGTCCGCTTCGTCCACATAGTATATGCCCGTCCTGTACTGGTCGCCCCTGTCGGCTCCCTGACGGTTTATGGATGTGGGGTCTATGGTGTAGTAGTATTCTTTGAGTATGTTTTTTAGTGTTGTGGCCGAGGGGTCATATACCACCTTTACGGTCTCGGCAAAGCCGGTTTTAAGGAAACATACTTCCTCATAGGTGGCATGGTCTCCCTTTCCGTTGGCATAGCCCGTTTCCGTAAGGATAACGCCCTTTACTTCGGCATCCATGTATTTTTGGAGCCCCCAGAAACAGCCTCCCGCAAGATATATCGTCTTTAATGCCATTTAAAACACCTCTCTTTGAAGCGGCAGTCATTTTATTAATATCTTAATATCTGTAATTGAGATTTTACTATACATCCATCAGCCAGGCAACTGAAACAGGACGTCCAAAAGTCACTGTTGCAGATGAAAGTTAAATAAGTTACAATAATATTATTGCACAGAATTTAAAAATCAGGAGGAATGACCGTGTACGAAAAAGTTTACTCTAATCCGGACGTTTACAAAATATTTGTTCCCCTTCCGGACAACCCGCTTCAGAATCTTAACTGTTTTGTCATAAAGACTCCCAAAAGGAATCTTATAATAGATACGGGATTCAACAGGCCCGAATGTGAAAACGCCATAAGAGAAGGACTCAAAGAACTGGAAATAGACATAAACAACACAGACCTTTATCTTACCCATCTCCACAGTGACCATGTGGGCCTTGCGGCTACCATAATGCCTAAGGATGCCACCATATACATGGGCAGGGTGGATTATGATTATCTTATGACATCGGTAACGGGCACCCACTGGGAGGATACAGACAAGGCATTCCTTTCCCACGGATTCCCAGAGGATAAAATAATCGAGCTGCATACAAAAAACCCCGCCAGGGCATTCCAGGTAGCTGGACCCTTTGACGCTGTAAAACTGGAGGACGGGGATAAAATACAGGTAGGGGACTATGAGTTCAAATGCATATATGTTCCCGGGCATACACCTGGAAACACCTGTCTTTACTATGAAAAGGATGCCCTTATGTTTTTAGGAGACCATGTGCTTTTTGACATTACTCCCAATATAACGGCCTGGTTTGGGGTAAAGGATTCCCTGGACAGCTATCTTAACAGCCTGAAGAAAATAAGACAGTACAAAATGGTAACAGCTCTTCCCGCCCACAGGAGCACCAAGGGCATAAACGTATATGACAGGATCGACCAGCTTCTTGTCCACCATGAGGAAAGGCTCAAGGATACGGAAAAGGTAGTCAAGATGATACCCGGTTCCACAGCCTATGAGATAGCGGCCTATATGAAATGGCAGATGAGGGGAAGAAACTGGGAAGAATTCCCCGTCAGCCAGAGATGGTTTGCCGTAGGTGAGACCATTGCCCATCTGGATTATTTAATGGCCAGGGGAGCCGTAAGATGTGACATAGATTCCGAAGGAATACATAGATATACATTCATATAAAACGAATAAAGCCGGAAAACTTTTAAAGTTTTCCGGCTTTTTATATGTTTATACGGCTTTTTTCCTCCATACACTGGGTGAGAAAAGAAGGAGCATAGGGAATATCTCAAGTCTTCCAGCCAGCATACAGAAGGATAAAACAAGTTTGCTGAAACCTGTGAACACACTGAAGTTTCCCATGGGGCCGACCAGTGAAAAACCAGGTCCGATGTTGCCCAGGGCCGAAAGAACGGCTGTGGCCGTGGTCTCAAAGTCGTAGCCGTCGGTGGCCACAAGGAATGTGGCAGCCAGAGCTATGAGAGCGTATGTGGACAGGAACACGAGGACGCTGGTGAGGACCCTGTCATCCAGTGTTTCATTTTCCAGTTTAACGGTCTGTATCCTTCTGGGGTGGATTATAAGTCCTATCTCCCTGCGGATGGCCTTAAAGAGTATAAGGAGCCTGGATACCTTTATACCGCCTCCGGTGGAGCCTGCGGAAGCACCGATTATCATAAGCAGCATAAGTATTGACTTGCTGAACATGGGCCACAGGTGGAAATCCGTGGTGGCAAAACCGGTGGTGGTCATAATGGAAGATACCTGGAACGAGGAGTATCTCAATGCCTGTATAAAAGAACCGCCATACATGGGCATTATGTTTCCTGCTATAAGGAGCATGGAAGCAAAGGCTATGAATATATAAAGCTTAAGTTCCTCATTGGATTTAATGAGACCCAGCTGTTTTGATGTCAAATAGTAATAGATATTAAAGTTCACACCAAAGAGCAGCATAAATATGGTCGTTATGACTTCGGCAGCCACATTGTTGTATCCTCCCACGCTGAGATTGAGGTTTGAGAAACCTCCGGTTCCGGCAGAACCCATGGTAGTTATGAGGGAATCAAATAATGACAGTCCCGATGCCAGAAGCAGTATGACCTGGGTTATGCTCATAATGAGATATATTTTATATAATATTTTAGCGCTTTCCCTTATTTTTGGAACGACCTTTCCGGGAACGGGTCCGGGGCTTTCGGCCCTGAGCAGCTGTACCGCTGAGCCGTTAAGGGTCGGCATAAGGGCCAAAACGAATACCAGGACGCCCATACCGCCTATCCAGTGGGTAAAGCTCCTCCAGAAGAGCAGACCCTTAGGGACTATCTCCACATTGGGGAGTATGGTTGAGCCGGTGGTCGTAAAGCCTGATACGGTCTCAAAAAAGCAGTCAATGAATGTATCAAAGTAGCCGCTTAAATAAAATGGTATAGCTCCAAAAAGTGACATGGTGATCCATGAGAGCGAAACCGTAACAAAACCTTCCTTTGAACGGAAAACGGTGGTTTTAGGTCTTATTTTTGAAAGGCAGTATCCGGCTATGAAAAGCGGTATGGCGGTATATATGAAATAAATGCCGTCTCCGCTCTGATATACGAATGATATGATGAGAGGCAGTATCATAAGTATGGCCTCTATCTTGAGCACAGCGCCCACCAGTTTAAGAACAAGAAGAAAATTCATTTTTTATCGTCCTCCATTCTCAAATACACTGTTGAGCTCAACGATCTTTGAGTTCCTGCAGACGATAATGACACTGTCGCCGTCATAGAGGCAGTCATTTCCCGAGGGGATTATGACAGAACCCTTCCTTTCTATGGCCGCAACGATGAAGTTTTTCTTGAAGTTTATATCCTTAAAGGGTATGCCGATATTGAGTGTTTTTTCATTTACGATAAATTCAAGGGCTTCAGCCTTTCCGTCAACTATACGGTAGAGGGTCTGGAGGTTGTTGTGTCCCAGGGAAGCATTTATGGCTCTGGCAAATCTTATTATCTGAGCCGATGTTATGTCCTTGGGGCTTATGGTGCTGTCAACACCCAGGGACTCGATGATGCCGCCGTAACTGAGACGGTTTATCTTGGCTATTACCTTGGGAACTCCTACCTTTGAGGCGTATAAGGCAATAAAAAGGTTTTCCTCGTCCCTTCCGGTTATTGTTACTACCGATGAGAATGAGGCGATGTCTTCCTCGTCCAGAAGTTCAGTATCACTGCCGTCGCCGTTTATGATGACGCAGTTGTCCAGAAGCTCATTGAGTTCCAGACAGCGTGATTTATCCATTTCTATGAGTTTTACTCCTGTGCCTATCTTAGTGAGGAAACGGCACAGATAATAGGCTATCCTTCCTCCGCCTACTATGAAGGTGGATTTTGATGAGCTGGTCTCCCTTTTTATCATTTTGAAGAATTTATATATTTCAGCTGGACGGCCGATGACATAAAGCAGGTCTCCCGCATGGGTGACATAGTTTCCGTCAGGGATTATGACGTCTCCTTCATGCACCACGGCACAGAATATAAGGGATAATTTCACCTTTGACATTATGGCCGAAACGCTCTGCCCATCGAGCATACCGTCGTTCCTTATACGGAAGGATACCATCTCTACCTTGCCGTTTACGAAGGTCTCCACATTGATGGCAGTGGGGAAACGAAGCACCCTGGCTATTTCTCCGGCAGCCTCCTGTTCAGGGTTTATTACCATATCAAGGCCTAGTTCCTTTTTGAGGGTGGTAAGGTCTTCAGCATATTCTGGGTCCCTTACCCTGGCTATGGTATGTTTTGCTCCCAGTCTTTTAGCCGTAAGGCAGCAGAGCATGTTTATCTCGTCTGAGGATGTGGTGGCAATGATAAGGTCCGCGCTGGAAACTCCAGCGGACAATAGAACTCCCGCCTTAAGACAGTTTCCTTTTATGCACATGATATCCAGCCTGTCGCTTATGCGCTGGATACGGTCGAAATTTTTATCAACAAGTACTATATCATGGCCTTCACTGGAAAGATGTTTCGCGGTGGTCTGACCGACCTTTCCTCCTCCGACAATTATTATCTTCATATTTATCCGCCCCTCGAATAATAGTTTGCTTGTTTGCTTTCTTGTTGCTTGTCATTTTAAATCACATTATATTATATTAGCAGTGGCAGGCAATAGGCAATAGGAAACTTTGATGAAACATTGCTAAAATTCAAAAAAAATATTAAAATAAACAGAGATTTTAAAAATTTACCACGGGAGGCGTCGGTATGGGAGCCTGGCATACAAGGGGTCTGAGGGGAAGTGTCCTCGAGGACTGCATAAACTTTACAAATGAATATTACCGCCAGCATGGGATCGCTGTCATACAGAAGATACCGACACCCATCACTCCCGTGGAGATGGATAAGGCAAAAAGCACAATCACCCTGGCCTATTTCGATAAACAGAGCACTGTGGATTATATAGGGGCCGTACAGGGCATTCCCATATGTTTTGATGCCAAGGAGGCGGCCCAGAAAAGACTGCCCCTGCAGAATATCCATGAACATCAGATCAGGTTTATGGAGGATTTCAGCAGACAGGGGGGCATAAGTTTTCTTTTGGTGAACTTCACCGGTGAGGGCGAGTTTTATCTCCTTCCCCTGGAGGTGCTCAAGGACTACTGGGAGAAGGCGGCTAAGGGAGGCAGAAAGTCCATACCCTATGACGCCTTTGAAGAAAGGTACAAAATAACCCTGAAAAATGGAGCTCTGCTCAATTATCTTGAGGCGGTCAACGAATATCTGGCGGAAAAAGACCAGTAAAGGCATTAAAAATATCATTAATATTATTAAATTCTGAAAATAAGGCAATGATATCCATATACGGAGGGATGTATATGAAAAAAACTGCCTTATTTTTATTAACAGTATTAACGGCATCAACAGCATTAACTGCACTGGCAGCGGCGGTATCCGGGTGTTCCATGGTTTCTGAAAGGGACAGGGTACGGGTACAGACGGAAGAAGGAGAGGACATAATGAAGGTGTCCACGGGAAGGACCTATGGAGCCAGTGTGGGAGAAAACAGAGATTTCTTTGTGGGAGCGGATATAACCGAGGACAGGAACATAAGCGGCATAGCGGCCTTTGAGGAAAAATTCCCAGCCCATGATATTTACGCCGATGAGATATATATCGATGAGGCGGATAAGGCCGGGGATTTTATGCTGGAGTGCTATTCCCAGGGGAAAACACCATATATAATCATAAAAAACAGGGACAGCATAGGTACCGATGACCTTAAGACCTATGCCCAGGAGTTTGCCGAAGCACTGGGGAAATACCACATAGAAGTCATTGTTGAAATATTGGAGAACTCGTATTATTATGATGAGAACGGAGAGATATATAAGACCATGGCCTCCCTCATCAAGGAGAAAAACGACCTGGCTGAGACGGTCTGGTCAGTGAAATGGGATGATATAATACTTGTGGGAGCATATATGCCCGATGAAAACGTGGATTATATATGTATCAATGGATATTTTTCATCCAAAGCTGACGCCCAGAGGATGCTTTCAGAGATAAGGACCCATCTTGATACGGATAAAAAGGCCATATTCAGGTTTGGTGCCTCGGCCTACAGCACCGAAGACTGTGTCTATACCACTAAGGAAGCGCTGGAGACCATATCCCTTGTCTATGATTCCGTAAAAAAGGATATGAACGCGGCGGGGATAATATATATGGATAAAAACATTAAGCTCTCCGATAAAGTCAAATATACAGACTACAGTGTGACTTCAAATAAGGAGCTCATTGAAGGCTATGGAGAAATAATAGAAGATGCCCTGAACTACAGGCAGGAAAAGGGGATGAAAGAATGATAAATGACAAAACAGCGGAGCTGGTCATTGAAAAAGCCCTTTCAAAGGGCGGAGACTTTGCCGAGATATTCTGTGAGAACACCGTAAAAAACAGCATATCCACCGTAAACGGCAGGGTAGACGCGGCTGTCAGCGGCCTGGACTATGGCGCAGGCATAAGGGTATTTGACGGGAATAACGCCGTCTATGTGTATACCAACGATATGACAGAAAAGGGACTTATGAAGGCGGCCCAGGGAGCGGCCGACGGCATAGGAAAGGACAGCTCTGAAAAATACGGATACGAAGGAAAATTCATAAGCAGGGGATATACTAACATAAACCCCATAAAGATAATGCCCTCCGAAAGGAGCGCCATGGAAAAAAGAGACCTGTTAAAAGAGGCATCAGATACGGCATTCAGCTATGACAGCCTCATAACCCAGACCAAATGCTCCTATCTGGACAGGGTGCAGGATGTCATGATATATAACAGCGAGGGCCTCAAAGCCTCGGACAGAAGGGTAAGGACCAGATTCATAACCGAAGCCGTGGCAGGAGACGGAAAGGAAAAACAGAGCGGCAGGATGAGCCCTGGAGGCTCTGAGGGCTTTGAGCTTTTTGACAGGATAGACATAAGGGAGCTTTCTAAAAAAGCAGCTGAAACTGCTGTGACCATGCTCAAGGCTTCTGAGTGCCCCTCAGGAAAGATGACCGTGGTCATTGACAATGGCTTTGGAGGAGTTATATTCCATGAAGCCTGCGGACATGGCCTGGAGGCCACGGCTGTGGCCAGGGGCGCGTCGGTATTTGCCGGACGTCTGGGAGAAAAGATAGCCTCGGATATAGTTACGGCTGTGGATGATGGAACGATTAGAAACGCCTGGGGAAGTCTTAACATAGACGATGAGGGAACACCGACCAGGAGGAACGTGCTCATTGAAAACGGCATACTCAAGGGATACCTTGTGGATAAGCTCAACGGCAGGAGGATGGGTTCACCGTCCACCGGTTCCGGCAGGAGACAGTCCTATATGTTCGCTCCCACATCAAGGATGACAAATACGTTCATAGAGGCGGGAAAGAGCACAACGGAGGAGATAATATCAAATACTGAGTTCGGCCTTTACGCAAAACAGATGGGAGGCGGCTCAGTGGAGCCTGCCACGGGAGTTTTCAATTTTGCCGTTCTTGAGGGATACATAATAAGAAACGGTAAAATATGTGAGCCCGTAAGGGGAGCCACCCTCATAGGAAAGGGCTCAGAGGTGCTGCTCAACATAGATATGGTAGGAAACAACCTTGCCAGGGCCCAGGGAATGTGCGGTTCCATAAGCGGCTCCATACACACCGATGTAGGCCAGCCCATGATCAGAGTGCAGAATATGACCGTAGGCGGAAGGGGTGTTTGATATGGATATAAAGGAATTTCAGAAACTGGTGCTCGAAAGGGCAAAAAAAGCCGGATTTGAGGACTGTGAGATATATTACAGGTCTGATGATAATTTCCATGTGCTCGTAAACGGCGGGAAGGTGGAACATTATGAGACCAGCTCATCGGGAGGAGCGGCCTTCAGAGGAGTCATAAAGGGAAAGACAGGAACGGCTTATACCGAAAGGATAGACGAGGAGGCAGCGGATATAATGGTAAAGGCCGCTGCTGAAAACGCTGAGATATCCGAAGATGAGGAATGTATATTCTACGAAGGCGGAGAGTATCCCGAAATATCCCTCTATGATGAGGGGCTGGAAAGGGTAACGGCTGAGGAAAAAATAAATAAACTCAAAAAAATGGAAAAGTCAGCCCTTGGCTATTCAGATAAAATAAAATCAGCCGACAGGTGCATGTACGCCGACGGCGGTACAAAAATATCCATAATGAATACAAAGGGCCTGGACTGTGCCTTTGATGCAAACATGCTCCTTTCATATATAACGGTGATCTGTGAGGATAAGGGAGACATAAAAACAGGCGGAGAATATTTTTACGGCAGGGATATTTCAAAGTTTGATCCTGTGACCGTAGGAACGAAGGCCGCTGAAGAGGCGGAAAAAATGCTTGGAGCAGCCTCGGTAAAGAGCGGGAACTACAGGGTGGTATTCAGAAATACGGCCATGGCAGACCTGCTCGGCACATTTTCCATGTCCTTCACCGGAGAACAGGCCTATAAGGGACTTTCTATGCTTGAGGGCATGGAAGGAAAGAAAATTGCAGCAGACTGTGTGAACATCAAGGATGATGGACTGCTGGAAGATGGTCCGGCCTCCGGCATATTCGACGGCGAGGGAGTGCCCTGCCAGAATAAGGCCGTAGTCGAGGGCGGAGTGCTGAAAACTCTGCTTTATGACCTTAAATATGCTGCAAAATGCGGTAAAAAGTCCACGGGCAATGGTTCCAGGGGCGGATACAGCTCACCGGTATTCTGTGCTCCGTCAAATTTTTATATAGTTCCATCAGATATGAGCCTTGAGGATGTGCTCAAGGAGGCGGGAGATGGTATTTATATAACGGATATAGAGGGACTTCACGCCGGAGCCAATACGGTAAGCGGTGATTTTTCCCTTTCGGCCCAGGGATTTTTGATAAAGGGTGGAAAGCTGGGAGCTCCCGTGGAACAGATAACGGCGGCATCTAACTTCTTTGAGCTTTTGAAAAACATCAAAGCCGTTGGTAATGACCTGAGGTTCAATATGGGCGGCAGCGGTTCACCGGCGGTATTCATAGAAAATATAAGCATATCAGGTCTTTAAAAGTTTATATAGAAAAATATTTAACATAGGAAAAGAACAGGAGGAAAAAGTATGTTACAGGCAGGAGATAAGGCACCGGATTTCAATCTTCCGGATAAGGACGGCAATATGGTCAGACTTTCTGACTTCAAGGGAAAAAAGGTAGTTGTATATTTTTATCCCAAGGACAGTACACCGGGATGCACAAGACAGGCATGCGCCTTCAGGAATGCCAAGGCATTATATGATGCCCTGGGAGTGGAGGTAATAGGCATAAGCAGGGACAGCACGAAATCACATACTAATTTCACAGCTAAAAACGAGCTCAACTTTACCCTTCTTTCAGAC
>JABLTR010011741.1_pt1 | contig 12767 bp, 17 predicted proteins | sample 7160071 | NCBI WGS metagenome assembly JABLTR01 (sample SAMN14651230, study PRJNA627086) | human gut metagenome | isolation source: feces | host: Homo sapiens
CCGATTTGCTAAAATGAGGTGATGAATAATGAACAGAGAAATAAATTGGGATCGTTTATCGAAAGCAAATTATTTTGACCGCGATGAATTATTTTCGGCGATGAAAAGTGTGGAACCGGATTTGACTGAATCGAATTTCAAAGCAAGATTACAGAAGCTGTTACAATCAGAAGAAATTGGCAGAGTTGGCCGCAATGCCTACTGCGTTTGCCAAAGAAATATGCACCTATATTCGCATGAATATAGTAAGTTAGCATGCGATATAGCCGCATTTATACGAGAGAAGCACGAATACCTTGACTTTAGCATCTTTGAGCTTGCGCAGCTTAATGAATTTCTTAACCATCAGATTGCGCATAACACCGTTTTCCTGTCCATCGAAGCAGATTTGCAAGACTTTGTGTTTGGTGAGCTAAACGAAAAGTATGAGAGAAAAGTTTTCCTTGAACCGACGCTGGAATTATACCACCGTTATATGACAGATGATATGATTGTAATCGGCAAACTTCCTTCTGAAGCGCCTAAAGGCAGAACGGAATTCTGGCATACTGATCTCGAAAAGATGCTTGTCGATACGATGAGTGATGAAATAATCGGCAGCACTTTCGATAAGGCGGAATTACAAGCTATATTTGAAAATGTATTCGGAAACTATATCGTTGATGAAAGTAGGCTTTTCCGCTATGCGCGAAGACGCTCGGTTGAAAAAGAAATGCGCGCTTTTATAAAGGAAAAGACGGATGTTATATTAAGATTGAGGTAGAAAAATGATCACAAAAGAAAACTATGATAAAGACCACATTCTTTTACTACAGGAGAAAAGTAAGCGTGATCCGCAACTTTTAGAAAGGACGCTTCACGCGTTCGGACTTTTGGAAGCTTTGTGCAAAGTAAATATGCCGTTTATATTCAAAGGCGGCACTTGCCTGATGCTTCTTCTTGAGCAGCCAAGGAGATTATCTACAGATATAGACATCATCGTAAAGCCGGGGACTCCCATTGAACGATACATTGATGCAGCAGGGAAAATTTTCCCCTTTCACACCCAGGAAGAGCAGATAAGAGTAGGCAGGAATCAAATAGAAAAAAGACATTTCAAATTTACTTACACCTCACCAATTAGCGGCAAGGATATTTATATTTTGTTAGATGTGGTATTTGAAGAGAACCCTTATACCAATATTATTGACAAGGAGATAAAAAGTGAGCTGCTTTTGAGCGAAGGTGAAAATCTGAGTGTAAAAATACCGAGTGTTAACTGCATTCTGGGGGACAAATTGACCGCTTTTGCTCCGCATACGACGGGAATACCGCTGAATGTCGGAAAGGACATGGAAATCATGAAGCAAATGTATGATGTCAGTATTCTGATTGACCATTTTGACAACTATGACGAAATGTCTGACACATACAAACATGTAGCAGAGCAGGAAATGTCCTATAGGGGAAATATAGACAGCATCGCAGATGTTATGCAGGATACCTTTGATACGGCGTACTGCATTGCTTCCAGAGGTAAGGTCTTTGCGGACGAATATCCTTTGTATGTAAATGGAATACGGAGTTTGAGAAGTCATATCTATGCAGAGAATTATTCTGCTGAAATAGCGGCTATCCGGGCAGTAAAGATTATGTATACTATGGCTTGCCTGCTGAGAAACGCACCGTTTGAAAAAATTGAAAACTTTGCTGATTACAAAGATGAAAAATATCTTGGAAATAAAATCTTACCTCTTAAATATCTACGCAAGATTGATCTGGAAGCGTATGCATATTCTATAAAAACAGACCGCTTGTTAAGTTTGTAAAAGCAGCAAGCCAAAGCTGATTGGGAAACCGGTCAGCTTTTTTATTTTGCCTAAAAGGAGGTGATGCAAGATGGTAAACAGAAAAGAGAGCGAAAGGAGGAAAAACATGTGTCTGACAACTGGGTAGTACAGAATTTGAATAACTCGCTGGAAAGCTGGAATGAGAAGTTAGCAGAGGTGTGGGAACTTCTTACTCAGTCGCCGGAGGAATTTCGGGGCGGCGGAATATGGACGGTTATACAGGATATTCATGGAGCGCTTCTTGCCATAGGTTTGGCATTGCTGGTGCTTTTTTTCGTTACTGGAGTGGTCAAGACCTGCGGCAGTTTCACCGAAGTAAAACGCCCGGAACACGCGCTGAAACTCTTTGTGCGATTCGCTATTGCCAAAGGTGTTGTGACCTATGGCCTTGAACTGATGATGGCGCTTTTTCAAATTGTACAAGGTGTCATCAGCACAATTATGCGGGCTTCCGGTCTTGGAAATAATACTGACCTTGTGTTGCCGGATGAGATGGTCAAAGCGATTGAAGACTGCGGCTTCTTTGAAAGCATACCGCTTTGGGCAGTTACACTCATATGCAGCCTTGTGATTACAATCTTGTCCTTTATCGTTATTTTAAGCGTCTATGGGCGCTTTTTTAAGTTGTACATTTATACTGCGATTGCACCGATTCCACTGGCGGCTTTTGCCGGCGAACCAACTCAGCAGATCGGTAAAAGTTTTCTAAAATCGTATGCAGCAGTCTGCCTTGAAGGAGCGATAATACTGCTTGCTTGCATCGTATTTTCGCTGTTCGCAGAGTCGCCGCCGGTAGTAGATACGCAGTCGGCTCCTGTAACGATGGTGTGGAGTTATGTAGGAGAACTGGTATTTAATATGCTCGTCCTCGTCGGTGCGGTTAAAATGGCAGACCGCATTGTTAAGGAAATGATGGGACTTTAGATTGAGGGAAGGAGTGAATAAATTTGGAAGTAAAAATAAATCGGGAAATCCGCGAATATACGGAATCCATGTTTTTCGGATTATCTCTCCGGCAATTCATTTTTTCTGTTCTGGCCTGTGTGGTTGCGGTTACGGTGTTTTTCCTGCTGCGACCACATCTCAGCTTGGAAACGGTAAGCTGGACATGTATTATTGCGGCTTTTCCCTTTGCTGCTATCGGGTTTATCCGATACAACGGAATGCCGGCAGAAAAGTTTCTGGCGGCATATATCAAGTCCGAAATATTAACACCGAAGAAACTGCTCTTCAGGAATACCAATATATACTGGCAGATTATGCAGCAGGCGGAAAGAGAGAAAAGAAAAGGAAGGAGAATTAGCAGAAATGATAAAAACACTGAAGAAGGTTATCAAACAGGAAAAAGAAGGCTTCTCTATACCAAGAGGAGTACAGGACATCATTCCAATACGGAGAATTTATGACGACGGTATTTTTCAAGTTGGAAAAAATATATTCTCCAGGCTTTATCAGTTTGAGGACATCAACTACTATGTAGCTTCCAAAGAGGACAAAGAGGTTATGTTTTTAAGCTACTGTGAGCTCTTGAATTCGTTAGACAGTAATGCCACTGCTAAACTTACAATAAATAACCGCAGACTGAACCGTATGGATTTTGAAAAAAACATCTTGTTCGGTATGAAGGACGATAAGCTGGATGAATATCGCAGGGAATATAACCGTATATTGCTTGATAAAGCAACGGGAACAGATGCTTTTATGCAGGAAAAATATATTACAATTTCTGTTGTGAGAAAGAATGTTGAAGAAGCAAGGGCATATTTTAGGCGCGCGGGCAGCGATTTAATTTCAGCCTTTAGCCGACTCGGAGCGATATGTGCAGAAGTGGGAACAGCAGAGCGTCTTAAAGCGCTCTTTGACTTTTACCGCTGCGGAGAAGAAACATCTTTTTTCTTTGATATTAAGGATAAAGAGCAAAAAGGGCATGACTTTAGAGACTACATCTGCCCGGATACTTTTGAAAATGGAAGCGACCATTTTCGGATTGGCGATAGATTCGGCAGAGTTTTATTCCTTCGGGATTATGCTTCCTTTATCAAGGATTCTATGGTGTCAGACCTGACGGAAATGAATCGCGATCTTATGCTTTCTATTGACATCATACCTGTGCCTACAGATGAAGCAGTCAGAGAAGTGGAAAACCGGCTTTTAGGCGTAGAGACTAACATCACCAACTGGCAAAGACGACAAAACGCAAACAATAATTTTTCAGCCGTCGTACCGTATGATATGGAGCAGCAGAGGCAGGAAAGTAAGGAATTTCTGGACGATCTAACCGCAAGGGATCAGCGAATGATGTTTGCCGTGATGACAATCGTTCATACAGCCAAGACAAAAGAACAGCTCGATTCTGATACTGACACGCTGCAAACTATAGCAAGACAGCACTTATGTCAGCTTTCTACTTTGAAATATCAGCAGCTTGACGGACTGAAAACGGTTCTGCCCTTTGGTGTGAGAAAAATCGACGCATTACGCACGCTCACTACAGAGTCTGTTGCCGTCTTCATGCCGTTTCGTGTGCAGGAGATATATGATAAAAACGGCATTTATTACGGTCGAAATGTGATTAGCAAAAACATGATTATTGCAGACAGAAGGCAGCTTCTAAATGGTAATTCGTTCATTTTAGGGGTGTCTGGTTCAGGAAAATCTTTTGCCGCCAAGAACGAAATCACAAACCTGATGTTATCTTCAGAAGCAGATATTATCATCATTGACCCGGAGCGAGAGTATGCCCCTCTCGTCCGAGCTCTGGGCGGCGAAGTAATAGAAATTTCTGCGGCAAGTCCGAATCATATCAATGCGATGGATATGGGAAGAGATTACGGAGAGGTCGACCCGGTTATTGAAAAATCGCAATTCATACAGTCACTTTGTGAACAGATTATAGCCGGACATCACTTCGCAAAAGGTCAGCAGTCTATCATTGACCGATGTACAGAAAGCGTATATCGCTATTATAAGCAGGGGGATTATCGGGGTGAGCCCCCTACCCTGGCTGATTTCCGAGATGAACTATTGAAGCAGCCTGAGCCGGAAGCACATTCACTTGCTCTCGAACTGGAACTTTTCACGAGAGGAACGCTGAATACTTTTGCCAAACAGACCAATATAAACATGAATAACAGACTGGTCTGCTACGATATTCTGGAGCTGGGAGAACAGCTTAGAGCAATAGGTATGCTGGTCATTCTTGATAACATTCTCAATCAGATCACGGCAAACAGGAAAAAAGGGCGGCAGACATTTATCTTCATTGATGAGATATATCTTCTGTTCATGCACGAGTACTCTGCTCAGTTCCTTTTCAAATTATGGAAAAGGGTAAGAAAATATGGCGCGTTTTGCACAGGTATTACGCAAAATGTCGAAGATTTGCTGCAATCCCATACTGCACGAGCCATGCTTTCTAACTCTGAATTTATCGTCATGCTTAATCAGGCGGCAACCGATCAGATTGAACTTGCAAAGCTGCTGAACATATCGGATCAGCAGCTTTCTTTCATTAAAAATGTTGACGCGGGTCATGGCCTGATTAAAGTTGGCAGCGCTTTAGTGCCGTTTGAAAATGACTTTCCTAAAAAGAGCAGGTTATATAAACTGATGACGACAAAACCGGGAGAGGAGCTGATATAGCGATGCCGGGAAAAGGAATTAAAACACGGCAGCGAGCAGAAAAAACGATAAAGCGGATGGATAAATCTGCTGTCGTTGGTAATAGAATGAAGCGAGCTTATGCTAAAACGAAAGGAAGAGCAAGGAGCAGTCAGACGGAAGAAGCTTCTCCGGCAGAATATGCTGTCAGTGAAACAAATAATATCAGCAATTATGTGTTTCAGCGCGGAAGTCGTAAATTAAGCAAGGCGGGAAAGCAAAGCGTAGAGACTACGAAAGATATTCTTACAGGTACAGGCAAGATGCCAATACGGCGGGAAAATGCTGTTGTTCCGATAAAGAAAACTGCCTTTAGACATATTACACACCAGCCAGAGCAAGCTAAAAATCTCGCACAGAATCGTCTGCGTGCTGTACCGAAAGCAACTCCAAAAAAGCGAAAAACGATGCGAAAGGCTGCTCGGGCGATTAAAAGAGCTTCAACCGTAACAAAAGCTGGATTGACTGCGATACTTGCCGGCGGCTGGCTTGTCGTGATGGTGATTCTTTTTCTCTGTTTGTTTGGTGCGGCTCTCTTTTTATTTGATAATGAAAATGCAGATGAAAATCCTTATACAGGAGACGGAATACTGGGTCTGCCGATTGCCGGCATGACGCAGGCAGATATTTCGTCGCATTATGGCTCCAGACCCTCACCTGGAGGAATTGGCTCAACTTATCATCAGGGAATTGATATAGCCTTTCCGCTGGGAACCGATGTACTGGCCTGTGAATCTGGTATAGTAACATATGCCGGAGAAAACGGCGCGCTGGGTAAATGCGTCATCATCAATCACGAAGAAGGCTTGCAGACAGTCTACGGACACATGAGTAAGATCAAAGTTATGAAAGGAGAAAAAGTCCGGCGCAGTCAGCCTGTCGGAGAAGTAGGCAATACCGGTGCATCAACAGGACCACATTTGCATCTTGCCGTACTGATAAATGGCAGCTATGTGAATCCAGAGCGAGGCTGGCTTGACTTTGCAAAACAGTGAAGCGAGATAGGGAGAAAACTCCCTGTCTCGGCTTACATAGCGATTGCCAAGCATAGAAGATATGGAGTATAATGACTTTAAGTATGTTGTAAAGCATGGAGGCCATATGAGCGCGTTACATACAAGAGACCGGATATTCCAGATTACGAAACTGCTTTATGAACAAAGCGATGAAAATCATCCATTAACAACAAGCGACATCATAAATTTTCTTGCGCAGAATGGAATCACCGTAGACAGGAAGACCTTTCGTGAAGACATGGCGTTTTTAACCGAATCCGATTCTCTTGATATTATCATGATTAAAAGCTCCCCGAACAAATATTTTTGGGGTGAGCGAGTGTTTGAAATTCCAGAATTAAAGTTATTAATTGATGCAGTTTCCGCGGCCCGGTTTATCAGTCAGGATAAGAGCGACGATCTGATTAAAAAACTTATTTCTCTGGCGGGAAAGAGCCAGCGCCACGAGCTTAATCGTAATGTACATGGCACCGGTAAAATAAAAGCAGATAACCGCAGGCTGTACTATATTGTAGACACCTTAAATGACGCCATCAATCAAAAGAAAAAGATTAAATTCCAGTATTACGACTATGACGGACAAAAGCAGAAGATCCTCCGACACGATGGTGAAGAGTATATTCTCAGCCCCTATACGCTGTATTGGAACGAGGACAATTACTATCTGGTAGGCTTTTCTGAAAAACGACAGAAAGTGACTACTTTTCGCGTAGACCGCTTATGCTTACCGGAAATTATGGAAGAAGCAGCTTTCGCAGAGCCGGAAACTTTTAATATTGAAGAATTTGGTAGCAAAGTATTCCGTATGTTTGGAGGAGAAGAAACAACGGTCGAACTTTTGTGCAAGGACGAATTGATGAAATACATCGTTGACCAGTTTGGCACAGAAGTAGAAACGAAAAAACACAGCAACGGTACTTTTATCGCATGTGTCTCCGTAGAACTTAGCCCTGCTTTTTACGGCTGGGTGTTCCAGTTCGCCGGAAAGATGAGAATACTGTCCCCGGATAAAGCGGTAGATGAATATAAAAAGATGAAAGCAACGAGTTAAGGAGCAGACAAATGTATATTCGACATATAAGGCCAGAAGATGATCGTATGTCCATCAGTGAAATATACGAGCGAAGCTGGAAACATGCGTATAAAGATATTTTGCCGGATAGTTATCTGAATGCAATACCGCGAGGCCACTGGTCTTCTGTAATAGATAGCCCCCGGCTGGAATACACTGATCTTGTTCGATCAGGAAAAGATGGTCGGAACCAGCAGCTTTTGCCCATCTCGTTTTCCACAGTTTGAAGACTGCGGGGAGATCATTTCTCTGTATCTGCTCCCGGAATATATGGGGAAAGGATATGGAAAAGAATTATTGAAGACCGCGATTTCTGAATTATCAGCGCAGGGATTTCAAGAAATCTTTTTATGGGTGCTGGAAGAAAACAATCGAGCGAGACATTTTTATGAACGCTGCGGATTTTTGAAAGCAGCAGATGTTATAGAGAAAAAAATCGGTGGTAAAAATATCCGTGAAATACGATATGTTCGGAAAGTCAATCTATAGGTGTATATATAAATTTGACGCGTAACCTTCAGGCGCATTATACTATGGAACAGACTTGTACAAGGGAGAAAAAATGGCAATTTCAAATATAAAAGCGCTGATCCCCGGCGAACTTCACAAAGTGTGGGATCTGGTGTTGGATATTGAAAATTACGGAGCTTGGAGAAGCGATTTGAGCAAGGCAGAAGTTATCAGCGATAAGAAATTTATTGAATACACCAAAGATGGCTACCCGACGACCTTTACCTTGACGCTTGCTGAGCCATACAGACGATGGGAATTTGATATGGAAAACAACAATATGACAGGTCATTGGACTGGCATCTTCACTGCCAAAGGCGATGAAACAGAGATTGATTTTACGGAACAAGTGGAAGCGAAGAAATGGTTGCTGAAGCCTTTTGTGAAATCATATTTGAGAAAGCAGCAGACACAGTTTGTTGCGGATATAAGAAGAGCACTGGGAGGAATGTAACCTATGAAAGATATGATCGGATACTGCGGATTGGACTGCGAAAAATGCGACGCATACATAGCAACCGTCAATGACGATCAGGCTTTGCGGGAGAAAACTGCGAAGCTGTGGGCAGAGCTAAACAACGCCCCTATCCTGCCGGAACCTGCCCGAATGTTGGAGCAATCCTCGAAAATAATCCGGCTGCTTTGGAAAATTTGAAAGGATAGAATATATAGAGTAACAAAATCAAATTTGGAGGCACAAAAATGAAACAAACAACAAAGAATGCAGGAACAGGTGCAGCATTTGGAATGTGTTTTGGTGTGGTTATCGGCTCTGCAATTGAGAGCTTAGGAATACCAATAGGGCTTTGTTTGGGAATGTCGATTGGTCTTGTCATTGGCGCAAAGAAGGATGAAATTGTTAATAAGCAAGTTGCTGAAAAAGGATATAAAATAAAAGCAATAGAAAAAAAAGAGGTATCCAATGAATACGGTATTACACTTGTAGATAATCAAGGAAATGAACAAACGGTTTCAATATCTTCATCAAAGATGGAAACAGAATTGTTTAAAGTAGGAGATATTGTGTTTATTGATGAGGATGGAGACATAGAACAAGCCTTTGATGAAGATGAGATAAGCTAAATTGAAATTGGAATAAAAATAATCCCCAACGGTGATGTTGTAGCCGTAGTCGCACCAAAACGGCGGTGTCACAATGACCTCTTTTCCCATTTTGCCCAAAAGCTTATTTAAAATTACCCGCTGTGCGTCTTTTTCGTTCGGCGAAAGCTGGTTATATTCAAAACAAAGCGCCTTTGCTTTTTCAATTACGGCGTCAAACAAAGGGTTGTAAGACCCTTGAAAATAACAGTTTATCGGCACTTCCGGTCGCTTGTCCATAAACTCACCCCTGCATTTCCAAACACTTTAATGTCCACTGCAAACGTTCGAGCGCTTCTCGAAACCATCGGTTTTCCGGCTCAATCTGCAAAACGTAATTCGCCTTACCAATGAGATGTTGTGCGTAACGCTCTGCGTCCGGTATACCATCGCGCATAAATTCCGTGCGTTTGGCAAATCGAATACTATCCTCCAACCCGAATTTCAAAGCGTAATAAATTTCTTGGCGCAGCTTGCGCTTATACTCTGAAGAAACAGCGACTTTCTCGTTGACGGTCAGTCCCGTCACGCTTTGCCGACTTGCATTGGTAACAAAACGGGTCTTTTTCTCGTTCAACGTAAACCCCATGTCGTAAAGCATGGATTTGACTTTTTCGTAAACCGGATACAACGGCTTGTCCGACGAAAAGGTCATATCGTCACAGTAGCGCGTGTATGCAATCCCGCGTTTTTGACACCACCGCCCGAGGCTGTTGTCAAAATTGCGCATCACCAAATTGGAAAGCGCGGGGGAGGTGGGCGCGCCCTGCGGGAGCGCTTCTTCCCGACAGCAAAGCGAAGTAAGTATCACGCCGATTTGCTTCGGAAAATACCGCGTGTTAAAAGCCGCGCTGTAAACCTGGTCAAAGCGGATACTGCCGAAAAAGTCGGTAATATCCAGCTTTAAAAGATATTTTTTGCCGACGTGCAGCGCGGCATTATTTCGAAGTGTACAGTTTTTGCTGTACGCCGTTGCATACGGCGAAACCGGGAAATAGATTAAAATCTTTCGTAAAATCCCAGTCTGCAGGTGTTTTAAAACAATGTCGGGCGCGTAAATTCTCCGCTTGTCGCCGCTGCGTTTTTTTAAGGTAATCAGTTTATAACCCTGTTCGGGATTTTTGGCGTACTGAAATAAAGTAAGGCGTCCCACACCCAAAAATTTTGCGGCTTGATAGGTGTCATATAAAAAGGGAAGCGGGTTTACGCTTTTATAGTCTAGTACCATTTCCGTTGCCTGTGCGATGCCGAATTTTTTCACAAACGCCATGTCACACGCTTCAAAAATGACTGTATTTTCTTTCACAATCATAGAAAACCCTCACCACAACAAAAAGCAACGGTCTTTTGCAGTACTACGTGTCCTGACAAGAAGCGCAGGCGAATGGTAAATCACGAAGTGATTATTGAATTCGCCGAAGCGACGTCAGGCGTGCATTTTGCGTGCAAAATGAGACCCCGTTTTTTTGAGAACAAGACAGCGACTCGCTGCCCCTCTTAAAGAAAGCTTTAAGATGTACACTACTGCAAAAGGCCGTGTTGTGTATTTATTTTATCGCCTTGCACAACAAAAGTCAATGCGCGTTATTCTTGAAGCAAAAGAACCGCCGCCCTTTTTCGGTCCATCTGTCGCTATTGTAAAAAATCCGATAAATAGCATATATATTTACAGATAATGGAATTTTAATAAATTATATAATACAATATTTGACAACAAAAATTGTAAAATGGGTGAGAAAATTATGTTTTGCACAAAATGCGGAGCGCAATCTTCCGGCAACGAAAAATTCTGTACCAAATGTGGGGCACCGCTTGAAACATTCTCTTCTAATTTCAGTTCGGCGGCTCCCAACACTGAAAGGACACAATTTCAAAATTCTATGCCGAATGCTTGGTCCGGGCAACCGGGAAATCCGGGACAAGCCGCCTATGCGAATCCTTATATGAATGCGAAACCTAATCCGTGAACACGATATGCCGCCGAAGCCTGTCCTTGAGATAGATATGGCAGAGTTCCGTACCATGCAAAAGCTTGATATTGTCAAGATTAGTTGACACATTTTTCTCAAGGATATCACTGACTATGCCGCCCGCTCCAAAGTCTCATAATACTGCCTGCGTTTTACCGCAGGAGGAACCCCTCCATTGGCAGAGCAGATCCTCCGGTTATTCCAGTAGCTGAGGAAGTATCTCCAAATGAGTACCTTTAATTCCTCTACAGTCATCTGCTTTGTATCATAACGGTCATAAAGGAGCTCTGTCTTCATTCTGGCCCACATACTCTCACAGCGTGCATTATCATGGCAGCGCCCTCCCGCGCTGTTCATGCTTTGGTGGATATGATATTTCTGGATAGCTTGACGATAGGCTTCGCTGGTATACTGTGCCCCACGGTCGCTGTGGATAACAGCGCCTTCCAGCGTGGGATAAGCAGCCAGGGCGTTTTCCCGTGTTTGGATACACAAATCTGCTTTCATGTTTGTTTCCATTGCCAGACCGAGGACGCTAAGATCAAAGCAGTCGAAAATCGCAGATACATACAGTTTTCCATTGGATGCCGGGATCTCTGTGATATCTGTAATGCACTTTTCTAATGGGACATCGGAATGGAAATCCCGCTTCAGCAGATCATCCGATTTCATGGCTTCCCGGTCTGCCTTTGTGAGTCCATTCGGTTTTCTTTTTGGCCGATGACTCAGACCGATTTGATCCATAACCCGGTATACAGTCCGCTCACTTGGGATATGCACTCCCTCTGGCTGTTTCAGCAACAGTGCCTGATACATCCGGATCCGTCCGTAAGTATCGTTACATTCGTCCTCGTTGATGATTTCTTTCATGGCATCTGCCAAATCCTGGTACTTCCAAGGACGGTCTTTATTCGCAAGATATTTATAGAAACCTTGCCGGCTGACACCAAGCATCCGGCAATAAAATGAGATTTTCCCGGTAATCCTGCCGTCTTCTGTTTTCAAAGCCAGAAATATCATTCTCTGGTTTTTGCTGACTTCCGACGGCTGGCGGCGAAAAAAGCGCTGGCTTCCTCCAGAAATTCGTTTTCTTCCTTCAAGCGGCGAATTTCTTTATCCTGCTCCTTTACCCGCTTACGCAGCATAGCAATCTCTTCTGACAGGCTCATTGCACTAGCAGGGGTATGGGAGCCTTCCCCGATATCTAACTTACCGGCCCTTACAGCTTTCAGCCAAGTATGGATAGTTCCTTCAGGGATTCCTAATTCTTTAGCAGCCTTAGCGCCACCGATTTCTTTGGCAAGTTTTACTGCTTGTACTTTGTATTCATGGTCATATTTACGTGCCACTTTGAATACCTCCTTATTCTCTTGGTTTTATTATGGAATCCTTGAGAATAAGCTGTCAACTTTTTTTATACCACACCAGCTGATGATAAAGGCGCAGGATAAGGCGAAAGAAATCCGGCATTTGCAGGATACGGTACTTCCGAAGCTGAAACAGCAGCTTGCCGACACAAAAGGGATTTTCAAGGGTAAGGAGCGCAAGGCGCTCACAGAGCAGATACAGCGGACAGAAAAGGAAATCGCTGAAAAGCTGGATAAACTGC
>JABLTR010060218.1_pt1 | contig 12763 bp, 11 predicted proteins | sample 7160071 | NCBI WGS metagenome assembly JABLTR01 (sample SAMN14651230, study PRJNA627086) | human gut metagenome | isolation source: feces | host: Homo sapiens
ATTTGTAGCTATCAAAAGTATGCTAAAAAAACCGGGCTACCTATTGAAAAAATAACACTTGGACATGAATTAGAAGATGCTTTTCTTCTTAAAGGGTTACGTCCCCATGTTACACTAATTTTATATAACAAAGAAAAATATGATCCTCGAATGAAACATACTTTGTGGCATGAAATTGGACATATTAAATGTGGACATAAAAAGCATAGTGAACAAGAAGAAATTGAAGCACATTTCTTTGCCGCACAAGCGAATGCCCCCAATATTTTAATTAAAGCCATATCCCAACGAGGATATTCTATCAATGTTCCATTTTTAGTAGAATGTTTTGGACTAAGCAAAGAAGCGGCGGAGAAAAAAATGGAGTATCTGCAAAAATATAGTTTCAATCATAGTAATGAATATGATGACCTTGTACAGTTACAATTTGCTCAATATTTGAACCAAAAATATCCCACCAAAACTAACCACTATTATGATGATTACTTTGAGGATATGGAAAAAGAACGTCAAGGGTGGTATTGAAAAAATATAATTTTAAAGATAGGTATTTTGTTACGCAGTAAAAAACGCTATTTTGAGGATATGAATATAAAACTCTTGCCTTACTTTGTACACTCTCGGTAAGCCGCATAAATCAAAGACTTTTTTCCTTCTACTCCGTAACATATCATACTGAATTGAGAGCGTAAGCGGTCTATCCGATTGCGCTCTCTTGATTGCCTGACAGCAAAGACGGAAACAGTCGTCAAGGACGCTTGCGCGAAGTTTATCCTTGACGACTGTTTTTGGCTTTGCTATCTGTTACATGTCAAATCGGAACTGCAAGATAGCTTTGATAAGCTGTGCTTTTAAGCGGTCTTGAATATCGGCGTTGATATGTCCACGATAAGTAGACAGATATCTTATGCGCGCTGTATAATGCCGCAATACTGTGTCTATCGCTTCCGGCTCTCCGGCAACAGCTTTTTCAATGGTTTCAAAGGGTATCAGCTTCTTATTCCTCATGTTTCGTTTTCTCCAATTCTTTTCTTAACTGCTTCAATGCCGCCAATTTCCAGTAGTTGGCTGTGCTTCTGCTTCGTCTGTATTCATTTCCGATTTTCGTATCGGTGTAACCGAAAAAGAAATACATAAGCAGAACAGTACGCCTTTGCTCTGACAGATTGGTTAATGCGTGGGCTAACCGTTCACTCTCAACAATAACTTCTTGTCCTTTCACGACAAAAACAGTCGGATTCTCGTAGACATACTGCTCAAAGTAGTTATCGGTTGAAAATGGCTCAAAAGGTGTTTCTGACATCAGATAATCAAGGGATACTTCATGTTTCTGCTTCCTTCCGAAATTGCGGTATGCGTTGATTACCGCATTACGAAGAACAACATTACAGAACGCGGCAAAGGTGTACTCGGTATGCTCCATGAATTGTTCAGAATACTTCATCATAACTCACCCCCTTTCTTCCCAGTAGGGGGCTATCGCAACAAATGCCCATGAAGCATAAAGCCACATGAGCGTTTGGGTAATACATGATTATTGGATTCGCGGAGCGGTTCCAATAATATGAGTTATTAAGACATACTAAATGATTTGACAGTTCATATTTATAAGCGGAATATCCTGTTTCTGTGAACAGGATTTTTTTGACCTATCAAATGGTTGTAATGTGAAGAAAAAAGGTATAGCGACACCCTCCATAATGCTGTCCCCTAAAAACATGAAACTATTTTGAACCTTATCTAAACGGAAAATGGCGGCTGACTGTGTAAAAATCATTTTTTACCTTTTATCTGTAACAGCGATACAAGCATTGAAGCCACCGCCGCGCAGATGTGGCTAACAAGTACAGCTATCCATATTCCGTTTAGTCCGAAGCCTAATGATGAAAGCAGATATGCTAAAGGCATACGGACAACGATATAATAGAAAATCATTAAGAACATACTTTTGTCAGGTTTACCCAGACCATTTAATACGCCAAGAAAGCAATTTGTAACTGTGTTCAGAACATAGCCAATACTTACAGTTAAAAAATACACACTAACAATCGTTGCTACGTCTGCGCTACTTACAAAAAAGCCAGAGAGTTGTCTTGAAAATATCACTATGACACCGGAAAGAACGAGAAGCAGTACACACCCATATTTCAAAGCACATTTTAAGTAATCTTTTGCGCGGTCAATTCGCTGTCCGCCGATACATTGCCCTACGATAACAGTCAAAACCATATTCAGAGCCATAGCCGGATAAAAAAGAATCGTTTCCAGTTTTCCCGTAATTCCATACGCCGCAATCGCAGTAATGCTATATGTACTTACCAGTGCAGTTAAAAATGTTGTGCTTACCGCCGGAATACTCTGCTGAACGATAGACGGTATTGCTTTTCCAATAATCGGGAAAATGTCCGCTTTATCAAACCAAGTAATGTGCATGGAAAAGAATTTTTTCCTTTTCAGATATATAACCATAAAAATCAAGCAAATGCCCTGTGAAAGTAAAGTTGCAATCGCCGCCCCATGAAAACCGACAAAATGAATAAAAATAGGGTCAAGGATTGCGTTTAATACAGTTGACACAAGCATAGCAATCGCTTGAAACATAGAATTTCCGAAGCTCCGTAAAACCGCAGTAAAATACAGATACAGATAAACTGCAAAATATCCCAGTACATAAATAGAAAGATAGCTGTATGCCATATCATACGTTTCCGCCGGAGTATTCAAAGCGGTTAAAATATGCGGCAGAAATATTTCAAGTACCAAAGTAATCATCAAAGAAAAGACAATCGCAATGATAAATGAAGTGGCAATCAAACTCTCTACTCGTTTTTGATTTTTTGAGCCGATTGCCTGTGAGAGTAAAATAGAAATACCATTTGTCGCTCCCATTGCAACTGATGTTAAAATTAAGATAATCGGCGTAGAGTTTGTTAAAGCGGCATAGGCAGTTTCGCCTAAAAGATTTCCAATCCATAAGCTATCCACAAGGTTATAAGCCATGTTTAAGAACATAGCCACAATCATGGGTAATGCCATAGCCATTAAGCAGCGTTTTGTATTTCCCCCAATAAAATCAATTTTTGTTTGCATGTAAATCTTCCTTTCTTTAAGTGAATGAATAACACTCATATTTTTCAATTTATGATAGCTTCCACAAATGGAAGCTCCAATGTTATAATTTAATTAGTACATTGAATGAATACCATTCATCTATACACTATAAGATTGCCCCCTACCACCAGAGCAGGGAGCTACAATTATAACCGTAGCGCATAAATCAAAAGGCTACGAATATACTTTTCTTTTTCTTCTGCGGTATATTCCTTGTTAAGTAAAATACCGATTTGACCGTAAACGCAAAATAAAGCCGTCGCTCTCGTGTCGTCTATGCTGATTTCGCCTTTTTCCTTTGCGTGTTCCAGTAATTTAGCAACTACCTTTGAAAGTTTCTCGCAGACTTTTAACATCAGTTGGTCGTGAAATTTTTTGTTTTCCACAACATGAAGCGTTTTATAATAACTGCTATCTTCTGTTTCCACCATGATAGGCATTGTTTCAATAAGTTCTTTCAATGTCATTTTATCATGGCTCGACGGAACAGAAAAGCGGCTTACAAGCTCATCTGCATATTGCTCGATTGCGCTGTCAAAAAGAGCTTCTTTTGACGGAAAATATCGGTAACACAATCCCTGTGCAACGCCTATGGTTTTTGCAATGTCAGCAATAGAGGTTTTTTCATAGCCCTTTTCATAGAAAAGCCGCATAGCAGTATCTAATATTTCCTGTTTACGTTCCTCTGGTTCTTTCGTAATACGCATACCGCACCTCCTTTCTAACAAACATCATAGCACGTCCTTTTTCAAAAGTCAATGAATAATGTTCATTCAAATATTTTTTAGAAATAAGATTGTCATTTCCGGCGCGTCCTCCGTAGTAGGGAGTAAGGAAAGTTTTTTCTTAAATTTTTATGAAATTTTCGGCAAAATCACCCTGTGCGGTGTTGTAGGTAGTGAGAGGAAAATCAGAGGGTTTGGGAATCTTCCCAACAAGCAAAAATCGCCCGCTGTCGACAGACAGAAAACGGACGATTTTACGGAAAGGGTACCCCTTTCCTATGCTTGCTATTCAGCTTTCACTTCAACAAACTACGAAAGGACGGGAAAGGAATGGAAAGGAAACAAGATATTGAAAACAGTGGATTTATACCACAAAAGGTCAATCCGCTACATGAAACTGTCACTTACAAAATCGGCGGCACAATTTTTGAAGTGTCAACGGTTTGCGGAGGCGCTGAACTTCTCTATGACAAAATGAAACGGCTCATAAAATCGGAAACCGTGAAAACGCCTGCTGACAAAGAAAAGGAAGTCCGCTATAATGAGGATAGCAACCTGGTTGTCGGGCGTTCATTACAGGAGGAATGAACACATGACAGCAAAAAATTATCCCGACAACATTACCGCTTTATATGCCCGTTTAAGTCAAGAGGACGCTTTAGACGGAGAGAGTAACAGTATAGCAAATCAAAAGAAAATCCTGCTCAAATACGCAATGGACAACGGTTTCCCTAATCCTACATTTTTCATTGACGACGGCGTTTCAGGCGTGACTTTCGATAGACCCGGTTGGAATGAAATGATAGGACTTTCAGAAGCCGGAAAGGTCAAGGCGGTTATCGTAAAGGATATGTCCCGCATGGGGCGTGATTATCTGAAAGTTGGCTATTACACCGAAAGTTTCTTTGCCGAGCGTGATATTCGCTATATCGCAATCAATGACGGCGTAGACAGCGACAAAGGCGAGAATGATTTTACCCCTTTCAGAAACTTGTTCAACGACTTTTATGCACGAGATACAAGCAAAAAAATTCGCGCGGTCATGCGGTCAAAGGGTAATGCAGGGGAACACCTCTGTACCAATCCGCCCTATGGGTACAGGAAAGACCCGGCAGACAAAAAGAAATGGATTGTGGACGAAGAAGCCGCCGAGGTGGTAAAGAGGATTTTTGACTTGTGCATTGCAGGAAAAGGACCAATGCAGATAGCAAAAATGCTGACGGCAGATAAGGTTTTAACGGTCAAAGCCCACTATGCAAAGCAGAATGGAAGAACTATGCCTGACAATCCTTATCGTTGGTCTGTGGAGAGCATACGGGGGATATTGGAACGCCCGGAATATACGGGCTGTACGGTCAATTTCAAGACCTATTCCAAATCCCACAAACTGAAAAAGCGTCTGCAAAATGCGCCCGAAAATCAACGGATTTTCCTCAATACCCAACCTGCCATTATCGAGGAACAAGTATTTGAAAGGGTGCAAGAATTAAGAGCAAACAAACGCCGCCCCGCAAAGCAGGCTGAACGTCAAGGTCTGTTTTCTGGCTTGTTGTATTGTGCCGATTGCGGAAGCAAACTTCACTTTGCAACGGGTAAGAACATGACGCCAGAACAAGACTGTTACCGTTGCTCAAAGTACAAAAGTAATACCGGCGATTGTACTATGCACTATATCCGTGAAGAAACGCTAAAGCTTTTCGTCCTGCAAAGGATATTTGATGTAACAGCTATGTTCTTTGACGATATACAGAGCTTTCAAAACATGGTTTATCAGCAGCGGTTTGAGGAAGCAGAAAAAGCAGTAAAGCGGCAAAAGAAAGAACTGGAACAGGCAAGGAAACGGATTGCCGAGCTTGACCGTATTTTCAAGCGGATTTACGAGGACGACATCAACGGCACAATCAGTCACGAAAGATTCTTGAAGTTGTCCGCCGAGTATGAAGCGGAACAAAAGGAACTGACAGAGTTTGTCAAGGCAGAACAAGCTGCCGTTGATACCTACGAACAGGACAGAACGGATTTTGACAGCTTCGCTGCCGTTATCCGCAAGTATGTGGGAATACGGGAATTAACGCCTACTATCGTCAATGAGTTTGTAAAGAAAATCATTGTTCACGCGCCGGATAAGTCCAGTGGACACCGCAGACAGAAGATTGAAATTGTCTGGAACTTTATCGGGGAACTGGAACAGGACGAGGACAAGCAGACGGTTGAACGGCAGAGAAAAAGCAGAACGGCATAGCCTTTTGACTATGCCGCCCTACAATAAGATTAAATTACTTCCTTATGGGTATGCGCGTTTTTCGTTACACCGTTTTTATAAATATAAATTTTTATTAATAATATCATCATGTAAAAAGTAATTTAAATTAAAAAATAAGCATATAGATTAATCGAATAAAAAACGGGAGGCAAGAAAATGAATTGTTATTATCCGGAAGGTTATTTGATTAATCAATATGAAAATAAGCTTTATTTTAAAAGCCAGGCTATGTTAGAAGAAGCTATGGCCGAAGGCAGGATACTTGAAGCAAAAGCCACATTATGCGATAACCAGCATAATTTATGGGTTGATTTAGGATGCATGAAAGGAAAAATAAGCCGTGAGGAAGGCGCATATGGCATAATAGAAGGTACTGTACGCGATATAGCGCTTATCACCCGGGTAAATAAACCGATTTGTTTTGTTGTCATTGGATTTGAAACAGATTCAAACGGTAATATGATTGCTACTTTATCCAGACGTATTCCGCAAATACAATGTATTGAACAATACTTACAAAATTTAAAACCAGGAGATATTATCCCTGCAAAAATAACACATCTTGAACCATTTGGTGCTTTTGCTGATGTAGGCTGCGGTATTCCCTCTCTTATCCCAATCGACGCTATTTCTGTATCAAGAATATCTCATCCCCGCGATCGGTTTACTACTGGTATGAAAATTAAAGCTATTGTCAAATCTGTCGATGATTATGGCCGTATATCTTTAAGCCATAAAGAATTATTAGGTACATGGGAAGAAAATGCGCGTTTATTTAATTCTGGTGAAACTGTTACAGGTATTGTACGTTCAGTTGAAAGCTATGGTATATTTGTAGAATTAACTCCAAATTTAGCAGGTTTAGCTGAGCCAAAAGATGATGTATACATAGGACAGCAGGCAAGTGTATATATAAAAACGCTCATTCCTGAAAGAATGAAGGTAAAGCTTATTATTATTGATACTATGAATTTACCATCTGTACCTGAATCCCCTCAATATTTTATTGATGCTAATCATATAGATAAATGGATATATTCGCCTGAAAACTGCTCAAAAATTATAGAAACAGATTTTAACAATATAAATAATGATTCTATATAATAACTATAAAAGGTGTTTTTGTTAAAATTAACAAAAGCACCTTTTTTCTATAAAATACAGCAAAATTTACTAAATAGCTTCATTTTTCACAGTATTTATGGTAAAATAAAAATAATTATACTTGTATAAAGACTTTAAAGAAACGGAGCTTTTAAATGAACGATAATTTTAAAGCTGTAGATGATAAGCATAATAAACAATCCGGTTTTGACGATATAATTATAGGACGAAACTGTATAAATGAAGCGTTAAGATCAGGACGTCAAATTGACCGGATTATAATATCAAACGGTGAACATAACGGAGCTATCGGACCTATTATATCTAAGTGCCGTAAATTAGGTATTCCTATAAAAGAAGTATCGCCTGTAAAATTGGATTCCATGTGTTCTGGCGCTAACCATCAGGGGATTATAGCAATTGCTGCCGCTGCTGAATATTCAGAGCTCGATGATATATTTAGTTTAGCGCAAAAGCGCCAGGAACCTCCTTTTATCATTATAGCTGACGAATTAAATGATCCTCATAATTTAGGAGCGATTATAAGAACAGCTGAAGCTGCCGGAGCTCACGGTATAATTATTCCAAAACGCCGTGCCGTAGGTCTTACTTATGCTGTATCCAAAGCTGCGGCAGGTGCTTTAGAATATGTCCCTGTAGTGCGTGTTGCCAATATAGCCTCTTGTATTGATACATTAAAAAAGCGCGGTTTATGGATATATGCAGCCGATATGGGCGGTACTATGTGGACTAAAGCTGATTTAACCGGTTCTATAGCTCTTGTAATAGGTTCAGAAGGTTATGGCGTAGGCCGTCTTATAAAAGAAAAATGCGATGGTATATTGTCTTTACCTATGAAAGGCCATATTAATTCATTAAACGCATCTGTTGCTGCTGGGATATTAATGTATGAGATATCCCGTCAGCGTATGGAAAATAATAAATAACCTCAAAAGATATATAAGCTTATCAATGGAGGTATTAAATGAAGAAGTTTAAAAATCAACAATTGGATAAAGATAAAGAAAATCAGGATATTAAATATAACAAAGATGAAGATAAAGCTGTTCAAACTGATAATACTGACGAGACCGTTAATTCATCCAATAATGTTATAAATAAAGGTTTAATCAGCAAAATATTCAGAACAAAAGCAGATAATATTACACCTGATGCTTCACAGGAAACATTAGTAACAGATGAAAATAATGAAACGCCATCATATAAATTTGATGAATTTACAGATTACAGTCAGGCTCCTCAATTTAGGGCTATTTTACGTAAACGTGTTATTTCATCAAAAATAAGACTTTTTTTAATGATCCCTGCATTAATCGTTGCGATTATATTTTGTTTAATGCCTAATATTTTGCCGCAATATTTCCCATTTGATAATGCGTTTAAATATCTTCTTATTAATGCTGGTATTCTGGTTTATACTTTTATCGTATGTTTTCCTATTATAATAAACGGTATTATTGGTTTATTTACTGCATCAAATATGGATGACAGCGCTGCCAGCATACCTTTTATTGCCGTATGTTTACAAACTGTTTTCTTTAGCTTTAATTTAGATAGTCTTAATATTGGAATAATATTTACATTATCAGCTGTTTTAGCAATAATATTAAATCTGTTTGGCAAGGTGTATTTAGCAAGCCGTGTATATTCAAATTTTGCATTTGTATCGCGCAATAAAGAAAAATATGCCGCAAAAATTATAGATTATCCTTTAGTTAAAAAGGAAATATCAAGAAGCTTTGTAGGTGAAACTATTACAGCCGGCTGCACAAAAACAAAATTTCTCACTAATTTTTTGCAGCTTTCTTATATAGCCACTCCTTGTGAAACATCGGCACGTCATCTTATAATTTTTAATTTAATAGGATTTTTTGTTATATTAATAATATCAAGTTTTACACTTGAACAGCCATTAACCCATCTTGAAATAGTTACTGCTCTTGCCGCTATTACTTGCGTATGTTCTCCCATATCCTGTTCAGTATCAGGAAACTGGGCAATAGGTAAAAATGCAAAAATGCTGCGTAAAAAGGGTATTATGCTATCAGGATATGCAGCTATAAATAAATTCAGCGAAGCTAATGCGGTAATATTTGATGCATCTGAATTATATCCTGAAGGTACTGTTACGCTTGTTGGAGTAAAAACATTCAGCGGCGAGCGTATAGATCAAGCGTTGCTTGATTCTGCAGCTTTAGTATTAGAAGCCGGTTGGCCTCTTGCCAGAGTATTCGACCAGATTATAGGCAGTGAACATAAAATACTTCCCAAAATCGATTCTATATCAATAGAAAGTGAACATGGCATTTCCGGATGGGTAAATGGAAGAAGGATTATAATAGGAAGCAGCCAATTGATGAAAAGCCATGGTATAACTCCTCCATCAAAGGATTTTGAAGACCGTTATAAAGTTGATGGACGAAAACTTGTATATTTAGCTTCTTCCGGAGAATTAGCCGCTATGTTTGTTGTAACATATCAAGCTGATGCACATATAGCCCGTCAATTAAAATGCCTTGCAAGAAACGGCCTAAGTATTATTATTCGCACAAGCGATCCTAATGTTACCACTGAACTTATGTCCAATGAATTTGATATACCAGCTTCCAGTATAAAAATATTATCATCAGAAGCTGGGGAAGCGTATGAAAAAGAACGCCATAAAACAACCGATTCTCAGGATGCATATATAGGTTATTCTGGTGATTCTCATTCTTTGCTTGATGCTGTAATATGCTGTAAAAAATTAGATAGTAATTTATCTCTTACTCGTATTATCCAGTTTATCGGCGTTATTTTAGGTTTTATCGTAGCTGCTTTTCTTATTATATATAATGGCTTATATCAAATTAGTAATATTCAGGTGTTAATTTATCAATTATTTTGGATATTTGCTACTATGATATCTACAAGAGTAAAAAGCATATGATAAATTATGTAAAATTCGACTATTTCTATTATAAATCTACAAATAAATTACTATAATAACCAAAACAGTAAAAAAATTGTCGTGTTTGCAATAAAGCACGACAATTTTTTATAATTTTATTAATTTAATTTATAGATATTGACAAATATATTTAAATTGTGTATCCTATATAATGTTACGGGTAATTATTAGACCTTTATTATTTAAAATCTAATAATTTCATGTAGCATAAACTTATTAATGAATATTTTTCATTGCGCTTTTTAAATAGATTTTATATAAATAAAACAAAATGGCACATTTTCTATTTATAAAAGACATTGATAATATATTTAAGAAGGTATAAGTATCGGAAGGAGCGTTAATTTTGAAGCAGTATTCAGCCAAAAACATAAGAAACATTGTATTAGCAGGGCACAGCGGATCAGGTAAAACTTCTTTAGCTGAGGCTATGCTCTATTTAACAAAAGCTACTGATAGGCTTGGAAAAATTTCAGATGGTAATACAGTAATGGATTTTGATCCGGAAGAAATTAAAAGAAAAGTATCCGTTTCAACCGCAGTAGCGCCTATTGAATGGAAAGATACCAAAATTAATATTATAGATACTCCGGGTCTGTTTGACTTTGCCGGCGGCGTATGCGAAGGTATGCGTGCAGCTGAATGTGCTGTTATAACAGTATCAGCAAAAAGTGGAGTTTCCGTTGGTACAGAAAAAGCATATAAAGCCGCAGCTAAACGCGGAATAGGCATGTTCTTTTACATAGGTAAACTCGAATCAGAAAATGCTAATTATAATAAAGCTTTATCTTCATTACAGGATACTTTTGGTTCAAAAGTATGTCCTATAATTGTACCGGTTATGCAGGGAACTGAAGTTAAATGTTATGCTAACCTTATAGAAAATAAAGGTTATACTTTTAATAAAGGCAAACTTACCCAAACAGCTATGCCTGAAATTGATGGTTATGATGATATGATAACCGCAATCAGTGAAGCAGTTGCTGAAACTGATGAAGAACTAATGATGAAATATTTTGACGGCGAACCATTTACTACAGAAGAACTTGCAGCTGGTATAGCGGCCGGCGTAAAAACTGGCTCAATATATCCTGTATTTTGCGGTGACAGCTTATCTTTATCCGGTGTTGAACTTTTACTTGACGGTATAAAATCAATAGCTCCAAGCGCTGATAGCATAGTAGAAAAAGCTGTAGATGCAAATGATAAAGAAATTGAATTAAAAGCAGATGAAAATGATCATGTCGCTGCAATTGTATTTAAAACAGTAGCCGATCCATTTGTTGGAAAATTATCATATTTTAAAGTTGTATCCGGTGTTATGAAACCAGATGTACAAATGACAAATTCACGTACAGGCAATCCTGAACGCGTAGGTAAATTACTTATCCCTATAGGCAAAAAACAAATTGATACACAAACAGTTGTAGCTGGCGATATAGGCGCTGTAGCAAAGCTTTCTTCTACTATAACAGGAGATACACTAAGCTCACAAAAACGTCCTGTAACGCTTCATGGCGTTGATTTCCCAGCTCCTACACTTTCTATGGCTGTTAAACCTAAATCAAAAGGTGATATAGAAAAAATTGCAAGTGGATTAAATCGTCTTGTTGAAGAAGATCCTACAATATCCCTTGTAAATGATCCGGAAACAAAAGAACTTGTATTATCTGGTCTTGGTGAGCAGCATCTTGATGTTGTATGTTCTAAATTAAAGAGTAAATTTGGTGTTGATGTAACTCTTGAAGCTCCAAAGGTTGCTTATCGCGAAACTATACGTAAAAAAGTTAAAGTACAAGGACGTCATAAAAAGCAATCCGGCGGACATGGCCAGTTTGGTGATGTTTGGATTGAATTTGAACCATGTGATTCTGATGGGCTTGTATTTGAAGAAAAGATATTCGGCGGATCAGTTCCTAAAAACTTCTTCCCTGCTGTTGAAAAAGGCCTCCGTGATTCTATCGCATCAGGCGTACTTGCTGGATATCCTGTAGTTGGCTTAAAAGCTACATTAGTCGATGGTTCTTACCATCCGGTTGACTCATCTGAAATGTCCTTTAAAATGGCTGCATCTATTGCTTATAAAAATGGTATGCCTATAGCTAATCCTGTACTTTTAGAACCAGTTGGCAATCTTAAAGTATATGTGCCTGATTCTAACATGGGCGATATCATAGGCGATATAAATAAACGCAGAGGCCGTGTATTAGGTATGAATCCTATGGATGATGGTCAGCAGGAAGTTGTCGCTGACGTGCCTATCGCTGAAATGCATGACTTTACTAATGCATTGCGCCAGATAACTCAAGGCCGTGGTTCTTTCTCTCTTACATTTGAAAGATATGAAGAGGCTCCGGCTAACGTTGCTCAAAAAGTTATTGAAGCTGCTAAAGCTGAAAAAGAAGAATAATTTATTAATTATTATAAAAGCGTCATGGATAGGTAAATTTATTCATGACGCTCTTTTATTATATAGAAAACTACTCGCAAGTGGAGAAAAAAGAAAGAGAAATAAAGAAGAAGTAAAGAAAAAACTACATTAGAAGTAATAAGAAAGCGGTCAGTCAGATGCATGAAAAAGCACAAGAA
>JABLTR010043404.1_pt1 | contig 12761 bp, 14 predicted proteins | sample 7160071 | NCBI WGS metagenome assembly JABLTR01 (sample SAMN14651230, study PRJNA627086) | human gut metagenome | isolation source: feces | host: Homo sapiens
CGCCGCTTCTCCCGAAGCGGCGGGTCTTTTCCCCAGAAAGGAGGCCCCTGATGGACAGAACCCCCAAGCAAGTGCAGGACCTCACCCTGGCCCTGCTCTACCTCACCTCCCTGGAAGACCATGACGACCCCGCCAGCCGCCGGTGCTGGAAGGGGTATGACTTCCAAACTCTGGCAGATCTCCAGGCCCAGAGGTTGGTGGAGGACACCCAGGGCCGCGTCCCCCTCCGCCTGCCCCCGGCAGGCATCGCCCAGGCCAAGGCGGTGCTCCAGGCTTTGGGTTTGGAGGATCCCCGGGGATGATGGCCCACGCAACGCTAAAAACCAGCCTACCCAAAAGAAGGTAGGCTGGTTTTTTGTTGACTAGATGCTAGGGGCGCAACTCCCCCCCTGCGTTCTTTCCGGGTCAAAGCAGAGGATGACGCCCTCCCCTGCCCTGTTGGTCCCTTGAAAGACGTAGCCCTTCCTCACCCAAGGAGAAGCACTGCCTTGGAGTGTGATAGTGGGGTAGTCCTCGTTGGGAACCACCTGCTGGAAGCCGCCCTCCTGGGCAAGGATGGCCGCCGCTTCTGCCGCCGTCACCGGGGGCCGGGTCAGCAGGAATCCCAAGGGCATGGCCACCAAACAAGCGGCTGCCATCCCCAACAAAAGGCCTCTCCTCTTTGTGCCTTCTTTGCTCCGAAGCGCCAGGCAAACCAGGCCCAAGACATGCAGCCCCGCCAGCCAGTCCAGCCGAAGCACGCCCCAGTAGAAGGTGTGGTCCGCCCACAGCAGGAGGGCAAAGGACAAGGAGAGCATCCCCATCAGGAGCAGTCCGCGCCCTGCCTGCCCCCTGCCTGCCGCTGCGTTCATGCTGCATCCCTCCCTGCCGTCTAGGGCTGTGGCCACGCTTTGAGAACACCATATCCCATTTCCCTAGGAACTGCCACCTGTTTCCCGTGAAATCCCGGTAAAATACAGGGAAAGGCCGCCCCTCCGGAAACCCGGAAGGGCGGCCCTTTGTCTATGAAACCTTACCGATAGGACTCGGTATAGATCTTCACCAGATCCTCATCGCTGAGCTGGATGCGGTCCAGCTTGAAGAGGATGCCCATGGTGCTCCGGGCGTTGGAGACGAACTTGGGGAACTCCTCGGGGGTGATGCCGTAGTCGGACATCTTCAGCTCGTCCACCCCGCAGGCCTTCTGCAGCTCCACCAGGGCGGTGACGAAGTCCATGGGGTCCTTGGCGTCCTCCTTGCCCATGGCCTTGGCCATGTCGATGAAGCGGTCGTGGAGCTCCGGGCAGTGCTCCACGAAGTGGGTGTAGTAGGCCTTGCTCACCATGATCAGGCCCTCCCCGTGGGCGATGGCGGGGTGATAGGCGGACAGGGGGTGCTCCAGGGAGTGCTCGGAGCAGAGGTTGTCCACGCTCATCACCATGCCGGACAGGGAGCTGCCAAAGGCCACCAGCTCCCGGGCCTGCTTGTCCTGGCCGTTGGCACAGGCGGCGGCCAGGTTCCGGCCCACGGACTCGATGGCCTTCAGGGCCAGCATATCCCGCATGAGGTTGTTGTTCTTGTTGATGTAGGACTCGGTGGAGTGGAAGAGGGCGTCAAACCCCTGGAAGGCGGTGAACTTGGGGGGCACGGAGAGCATGAAGTCCGGGTCCACGATGGACAGCACCGGGAAGGTGGTCTTGTTGCCGCCGCTCATCTTCTCGTTGGTGGCCTCGTTGGTGACCACGGTCCAGGCGTCCACCTCGGTGCCGGTGCCGGCGGTGGTGGGGATGGCCACGATGGGCAGGGGCTTGTTCTTCATCTTCTGCCCGCCGCCGGTGCCGCCGTAGACATAGTCCCAGTAGTTGCCCTCGTTGGGGGTCACCATGGCGATGGCCTTGGCCGCGTCGATGCTGCTGCCGCCCCCCAGGCCCAGGACGAAGTCACAGCCATTCTCCCGGGCAAAGGCCGCCCCGGCCATGACGGTGTCCACCACCGGGTTGGCGGAGACCTTGTCAAACACAGCGTACTCCACCCCGGCCTGGGTCAGCTGGTCCTGGACGGCGTCCAGGTACCCGTTGGCCCGGGTGGACTTGCCGCTGGAGATCACGATGAGGGCTTTCTTGCCCGGCAGGCGCTGCTTGTGCAGCTTCTGAATGGCCCCCTGGCCAAAGACCAGATTGGTGGGGACAGAGAAGGAAAAACTCACGATACATACTCCTTTCGGTTGCTTCTGGGACGGCGCGGCGTCCAATTTCACGCCTACCACTCTACCATGGAACCCCGCCGGGGGCAAGCCTTTCCCCCTCCCTTTTCCCCACAGTTCTCCCGAAAAAAAGCGGGGAAAATTCGTGAAAATTCCCCTTTACATTCCCCCGCCCCTTTGCTATAATAATTTGGCAATCGAAAAGCACACGCGCCAGTAGCGTAATGGATAGCGCATCAGATTCCGGTTCTGAGGGTTGGGGGTTCGAGTCCCTTCTGGCGTGCCAAAGCAGGACATCCGTTTGGGTGTCCTGCTTTGTTGTTTCCCGTGGGGGCAGGCCCGCACCAGGCATCCCCCAGCCCCCTCCCCTAAAGTTCCTTCCATCCCTTGACAGCCTGCTCTCTCAAATGTTATGGTAGGATTAGATTTTTATTATGCAAACGGCGGCTGGACTTCCCTCCCGCCGCCCCATTCCCAAAGGAGGCATGGATATGGCAGGACTTTTACAGGACAAAATCGCCCTGGTCACCGGCGCCGCCATGGGCAACGGCGAGGGCATCGCCCGGGTGATGGCCGCTAAGGGGGCTACGGTAATCCTCGCGGACAAGAACGAGAAGGTGTTTGAAACGGCAGCCTCCCTGGGCCAGGCTGCCACCGCCTACCAGGTGGACGTGTCCCAATATGACCAGGTGGCCCAGATGGCGGAGCAGGTCATGGCCCAGTTCGGCCGGCTGGACATTCTGGTCAACAACGCCGGCATCGCCCGGATGATCCCCGTGAACAACATGGACGACGCCCTCCGAGACCTCCACTACCAGGTGAATATGGTGGGCACCTGGAACTGCGTGAAGGCCTTTCTCCCCCACATGATCGAGAGAAAGTACGGGAGGATCCTCAACATGTCCTCGGTCACCGGCCCCCGGGTGGTGGACCCCGGGATGATGGGGTATGCCATGAGCAAAGGGGCCATCTCCGCCTTCACCAAGGCCATCGCCATGGACGTGGCCAAGTACGGCATCACCTCCAACGCCATCCTCCCCGGGTACTTCCTCACCCCCATGGTGATGCACAGCGCCCAGGAGACCGATCCCGAGAACCCTCAGCGGGTGCTGGACGGCATTGCCGCCGGGGTCCCCCTGGGCCGCTTTGGCAAGCCGGAGGAGATCGGCTATCTGGCCGCCTTCCTGGCCTCTGACGAAGCCGCCTACTTCACCGGCCAGGAGTTCGTCATCGACGGCGGCGCCGGCCTGCCGGAGACCAACGCCATGGGCGTTGTCAACGACTGAACCCCAAGAACAACAGCCGCCAGCCACCGAAGGACTCGCCTTCGGTGGCTGGCGGTTTCTCTTCCGGCTTTCCGCGTCAGTGCAAGGGATAGGCCGTGCCGTTGAGGACCACGGCGGTCACCTGGTCCAGGGCAAAGGTCTGGGCCAGAGCATAGGTAACGGTCTTTCTGTCCTCAGTGCCCAGGGCATACAGGGTTTGGTCGATGGCATTGGCATCGTCTACCATCACCTGCTCCGTGCCGTCGGCCAGGCGGAGGGCAATGGTGTGCAAGTCATCCACCACATAGCCATAGGTCTGGTTCTGGTTCGTGATTTGCAGGCCCACCGCGGAGAGGGTGACCCCCACCCCGTCCGTGCCCCCTTGGCAGCTGGGCATGGCCTGGGCCTGGGGCAGGTCGGCGGAGAGGACCTCCCCACCCAGTCCCGTGCGGTCCAGGGCATAGTCTCGAGCCACCAGGCGCAGGGGGGCCTGGGCCGTGTCGATCCCGCTGGCCGGTCCCGCGATGAAGGCCCCCTCCAGGTAGTAGTCGTTTTCAGTGGAGCGGGTGGTGTCCAGGTAGAAACGGCTTCCGGTGTGGTTCTCCCCATACATCACCTGGAAGGCCAGCTTCCCATCTCCATTGCCCCAGACCTGCTCCAGGCCGCTCCAGGCCAGGCCAGGCTGGTTCTGGTACTGGGGATAGTACTCCAAAACCTCAAAGGGCCGCACCCCATCCCCCGCCTTATTCTCGATGTGCAGGCGCACCAGGCCGGTGCCTGTGGCCTCATCAAAGAGGAAAGCGTCCACGGTCATGCGGTAGTGGTCGTTCTCGTCGGTGACCACCCCCGCCGGGGCGGCGATGTAATCCGACAGGGCGGCATCCTCCCCCTGGGGGAAGAAGAGGGGGAAGCCCCCGCTGACCCCGGCGGCCACAGCAGTGCCCCCCAGGCAGAGAGCGGCGGCCAGGGCCACCCCGGCCACCCCACGCAGGGGGAAGCGTCTCTGGGACCGGGTCTGCTCCGGCAAACCCTCCAAGGTATGCTGTACCCGCTGGTGGAAGGCCTCCGGCACAGGGGGCAGGGTATGGTTTTTCTTCATGCAAAACACGCTCCTTTCAGGGTGTCCCGGAGTTGGATCCGGGCGGTGCGCAGGCGGCTTTTCACGGTCCCCTCCGGCAGGCGGAGAAGGGAGGCGATCTCCCGGGTTTTGAACCCCTCCCAGTAGTACATCACCACCGGCAGGCGGTACTTCTCCTCCAGGGCGCCCAGCGCTGCGTAGAGGTCGCTGTGATCCTCCTCCGCCGGGGCGGGGATGGCTTCCGCCGCCGCCTGGTCATAGGGGGCCTGCCGCCCCCGTTGGCGGAGAATTCCCTTGCACTCGTTGATGAGGATCCGGGTGAGCCACGTGCGGAAATACTGGGGCTGGCGCAGGGTGTCCAGCCGCTCCCAGGCCCGCAGGATGGCCTGCTGCGCCGCGTCGGCGCAATCCTCCTCGTTGCCCACCATGGCTTTGGCCACCCGGTAGAGGGTGGGCTCCGCCGCCAGAACGGCGGCGGTGAATTCCTGTTGGTTCATCATGGCTGGCGGTTTCCTTTCTGAAAGCGTTTTTGCGGCCGCTCCGATTGCTTTCACCCATTAGAGGCAGCAAAAATGGATTTGGATGCCGATCCCGGGCAAAACGCAACCATTTTTCTCCCCTTCGCCCAACAGAGGAACCGCCCCAGCCCAAAATGGGCTGGAGCGGTTTCCGTCAGAAAGGAGAAGGGTGGTGTTGGTTTTAATAGTACATGTATTTTGCGGCCTGCTTCCGCAGCTCCGCCCGGAAGTCCGGGTGGGCCACGGCGATGAGGTTCTCCACCCGCTGGCCCACGGTGCGCTGGCGGAGCTTGGCCACGCCGTACTCGGTGACCACCATGTCCGTCAGGTTCCGGGAGACCGAGACGATGGCCCCTGGGTCCAGGATGGGCACGATGCGGGAGAGGGTCCCCTTCTTCGTGGTGGACGTCTGGGCCAGAATGGCCCGGCCCCCCTTGGAGTGGTAGGCCCCCCAGGCAAAGTCGGTGGCGCCGCCTGTGCCGGAGTGCTGATAAGGGCCGATGGACTCCGCGCACACCTGGCCGGTGAGGTCAATCTGGAGGGAGGCGTTTACAGAGACCACATTGTCGTTCCGGGCGATGACGTAGGGGTCGTTGGTGTACCGGCTGCGGCGGACGGTGAGCCGGGGGTGCTGGTCCACAAAGTCATAGAGGAAGTTGTCCCCGGAGATGAAGGAGCCCACGGTGATCCCCTGGTCGATGGACTTATACCGGTTGGTCACCGCCCCGCAGGCCATGAGGTGGGCCATGGAGGTGCCGATCTGCTCGGTGTGGATGCCCAGGTCGTGCTTTTCCATTAAGTGGAACCCTATGGCGTTGGGGATGCCCCCGAAGCCCAGCTGGATGCAGTCCCCATCCTTCATCATCTCGGTGACGTAGCCGGCGATGGTCTCCTCCTTCTCCCCGATGGGGGGATCTTGGAGTTGGTAGATGGGCTCATCCACCTCGTAGAGCACGTCGGCCATAGAGACGGGCAGGGCGTTCTCCCCCCACACCATGGGGGTGCGGGCGTTGACCTCGAAGATGATCTTGTCCGCCCGGTACAGGTTTTCCAGGGTCATGATCAGGTCACAGCTTAAATGGACATAGCCGTGCTTGTCCATTGCCGACACCTGGGCCACAAAGACGTTGGGAGCCTTGCAAGCCTGAATTCCCTGGGCATACAGGTGCTGGTCCACCGGGAAATGGTCGTACAGCCCGCTCCCCCTGGCCCCCACCGACCACTTGTCGAAGAAGAAGGTGTGGTGGCGGAACTTTCCCGCCAGGCCGGGGGCGCTGGTGACAGGGTAGGCATATCGGGTGATGGTGTTCCAGCAGTCCACCCCCTTGTCCAGCCGGGGGGCGATGGTGTGCAGGTGTTCCAGGAACACCTTGGGCTCGCTGCCGTGGGTGGACCAGGCCAGGCAGTCCCCGTCCTCGATGAGGTCCAGGGCCTCCTGGACGGTGGCCAGCCGGGCCTGGTAGAGGGCCTTGGGGTCCTGGTTGTGGTAGTCTCCCCGGAGGTAATGCTGATGCCAGCGATTCATGCCTTTCCCTCCCCTTCCAGGTCGAGGACCTTCATGTAGTGCAGGCAGGTGAGGACGGTCTCCCCCCGCTGGTTGGTCATGACGCACTGGCCGGTGGTCTTGCGCTTCACCGGGTCCACCTCGGTGATCCAGTAGGTGGCGGTGATGGTATCCCCAAAGAACACCGGCTTGCGGAAGCGGAGCTGGTCATAGCCCATGGCCAGGATGTCCTGTCCGCTGGCCACCCCCGCCATGCCGCTCACGGTGGAGCACAGGCTGAAGGTGAGGCAGCCGTGGACCAGCCGGGTGCCGTAAGGCATGGTCTTGCAGTACTCCTCATTCACATGGGCGGGGAAGAAGTCCCCGATGAGGCCGGCGAAGAGGTAAACATCGCTCTCGGCAAAGGTTTTGGTGAAGGTGAATTTCTTTCCAATGGTGAAACCCAGGGTATCCATGGGGTGTCCTCCTCTCCCCTCCCCTTGCGTGGGAGGATGTTCTGTGGTAGTATAGTACCATCTTTTTCACGGAAACACATCGGACGATCTCCCAATGTTTTGGTCTGATTTCACAAAGGAGGGCCCCGATGCAAGTCACAGAGATCCTCACCGACCACACCCTCATGGCCCTGGACCTCCAGGGGGCGGAGGACTACCCCATCCGTTTCTACCTGGACATCATGGACCAGTTTGACCGGGCGGGCATCCACTGGCACTGGCACCCCGCCCTGGAGTTCAACGTCATCACCAAAGGCACCATGGAGTACTTCGTGGAGAACGAGCACTACACCCTCACCGCCGGCCAGGGCATCGTGAAGAACGCCCACCTCCTCCACATGGCCCAGCCCGCCAGCCACACCCCTGACGCGGCCATGTTCTCCGTCATCATGGACCCGGCCTTCCTGGCCCCGGCGGGGAGCGTCATCTACCGCAAGTACATCGCCCCCCTCTTGGGGAGCCAGGGGCTGGGGAGTTTGGTCCTCCGGCCGGAGGTCCCCTGGCAGCGGGCCATGCTGGAGGGGCTCCGCCAGGCCTATGCCCTAAGCCAGGCGGAGACGGGGGCCTATGAACTGGCCATCCACACCCACATGTGCCAGGTTTGGATGGCCATGGCAGAGCACCAGGAGGAACTCCCCCGGCGGGCCCTCTCCCCCGCCCAGCGGACGGACCAGGTCCGGGCCAAGCAGATGCTGACCTTTCTCCAAACCCACTACCAGGAACGGCTCACCCTGGACCAGGTGGCCCAGGCGGCCAACGTCAGCCGAAACACCTGCCTGGCTTGCTTCCGCCGGGTGCTGGGCCTGTCCCCCATGGAGTACCTGCTGAACCATCGGCTGGAGCAGGCCTGCCACCTGCTGCTGACCACCCACTGGCCGGTGAGCCAGGTGGCGGAGGCCTGCGGCTTCGGCGACGCCAGCTATTTTGGCAAAGCCTTTCGGAAAAAGACCGGCCTCTCCCCCGCCAAGTACCGGGCCCGGCAGCGGCCGAACCCACCATCCCATCCAAAGGAGGCATCCCCCTATGATCCAACCTGACATCCGCCGGCCTGTGGTGGCCGGCGCGGGCACCATGGGCACCACCCTGGCCCGCATCTTCGCCCAGCACGGCTTCGCCGTCACCCTGTGGAACCGGCGCCCCCCCTCCCTGGAGCGGGCCCAGACCCGCATCGCCGGGGATTTAGACCGCCTGGCCGCCCAGGGCCTTCTCACCGAGGACCCCGCTGCCATCGCCAGGCGGGTGACCTACACCACCGACTACGCCGCCTTTGACGGGGCGGACTTCGTGGTGGAGAACATCGCCGAGGACCTGGCGGTGAAGCAGGCCTTTTTCCGGGCGATCTCCCCCCGGGTGGCCCCGGAGGCCCTGCTCACCACCAACACCTCCGGCCTGCGGGTCACCGACGTGGCCCAGGGGGTGGAGGACCCCACCCGGTTCTGCGGGATGCACTGGTGGAATCCCCCGGACCTGATGCCCCTGGTGGAGATCACCCGGGGAGAGGGCACCAGCCCCGAGACCGCCCAGGCCGTCCACGCCCTGGCCCTGGCCCTGGGGAAGAAGCCTGTCATCGTCCAGAAGGACATCCTGGGCATCCTCGGCAACCGCCTGCAGTACGCCGTGATGCGGGAGGCCCTCCACATCCTGGCCACCGGCGCCGCCGGACCGGAGGAGATCGACGCGGCCATGAAGTACGGCCCCGGGTTCCGCTACGCCGTCCTGGGCCCCTTTGAGACCGCCGATCTGGGGGGCGTGGACATCTTCCAGGCGGTGAGCGACTACCTCTTCCCCGACCTCAACAACGACCAGCGCAGCCAGGCCCTCCACGATCTGGTGGACCAGGGCCGCCTGGGGGTGAAGGCCGGGGACGGCTTCTACCGCTACGCCCCCGGCCAGGGGGAGGCTGCCCGCCAGCGGCGGGACGCCCTCTTCCAGCAGCTCTGGGACCTTTTAAAAGACCAATGAACACGCAGAACGGCGCCCATAGCCATGGCCGTGGGCGCCGTTCTCTTTCGAGCACGGTTTCCGGCCCCAGGGCCGGATAGGCAAAGAGAGCAGGGAGAACACCCTTGGATACGCCAGGGGTGCTCTCCCTGCTTGCTCGTTTTCACGGGTTACTCGCCTCGGACCAGCTTCTGATAGTCCCTCCCCCACTGCTCCATGGAGTCCAGGATGGGGCGCATGGAGTTGCCCAGGTCGCTGAGGGCGTACTCCACCCGGGGCGGCACCTCGGGGTAAACGGTGCGGACGATGACCCCGTCCTCCTCCAAACTCCGCAGGCTGTCGGTGAGGACCTTCTGGCTCACCCCCTGGAGGTCCTTTTTCAGTTCGTTGAACCGCCAGGGGCGCTGGCGGAGGTTGCGGATGATCAGCAGCTTCCATTTGCTGCCAATGAGGGCAACGGTGGTGGCCACCGGGCAGGCGGGCATCTCTTCCTTGGTCATCATGGCAGGCTCACCTCCTTTTGCCGTGTTGGCTGCCATGGTGGGTGTGCAATCTTACTCTCATTATACAAGTTCCCCTTTTTCCGTCAAGAGGGCACAAAAAGGTGACTATCTTATAAAAAAGTGCGTACTTTTCAGCGGGATTTTTCTGAGGTATCCTACAGCCATGAACCAGAGAGCCCGGCCGGTTTTCCCCGTTCACGCCAACCAGAGTCCATCTGGCCTTTCCAAAACATCCATGCTAACAAGGAGGCATCCCCCATGAAAACCCTGAAGAAAGCAACCGCCCTGTTCCTCTCCCTCACCGTGGCCGCCGGCGTCCTGGCCGGCTGCGGCAGCACCACCGACCAGGAGGCGGACACCGCCCCCCCAGAGACCTCCACCACCACCCCCGCCCAGGACACCCAGACGGCGGAGAGCAACGTGGACAAAGCCCTGGCCCTCATCAACACCTTTGCCACCGGCGACACGGAGACCGCCGCCCAGCTCCTGGACGAGAACTACATCCAACACAACTTGGCCTACGGCACCGGGGAGGATGCCTTCCTGGCCTCGGTAGAGGGCCTGGCCGCCGCTGACGCAGAGACCACCGTAGAGAACATCCGGGCCTTTGAAGATGGCGACTACGTCTTCCTCCAGAACGTCTACAACTTCGCCGGCGCCGGGGAACAGGTAGCCTTCGACATCTTCCGCTTCGACGAGGACGGCGAAATTGCCGAGCACTGGGACAACCTGGCCGCCCTGGCCACTGACCCCAACCCCTCCGGCCACACCCAGATCGACGGCACCACCGAGGTCACCGACCTGGACCAGACCGAGGCCAACCGCACCCTGGTGGAGAACTTCCTCTACGATGTGATGCAGGGCAACAACCCCGACAAGACCGCCGACTACTTCGACGGGGACACCTATATCCAGCACAACACCGCCATCGCCGACGGCGTCTCCGGCCTGAACGAGGCTCTGGCCGCCCTGGCCCAGCAGGGGATCCAGATGATCTATGACGAGACCCACATGGTCCTGGCCCAGGGCAATTTCGTCCTGGCGGTGAGCGAGGGCACCTACGGCGGGGAACCCACCAGCTACTATGACCTGTGGCGGGTGGAAAACGGCAAGATCGCCGAACACTGGGACGTAATGGAGACCATCGCCGACCAGTCCACCTGGCAGAATGACAACGGTAAGTTCTGAGCCCCCCAGTTACCAAAAGGTGACTAAGATATAAAAAAGTGCGTACTTCCCACAGCGGGCAAAACCCGCTATCCTAAAAACAGCAGGGCGGCCTGCCTGCCGCCACCATCCCTTTGACCCAAATATTTTAAGGAGGAATTTCATCATGGGACTGAAGAATCTGTTTGCCTGGGGCCACAAGGCCCAGAACACCGCCCCTTCCTGCGGCACCGCCTGCGGCGCCGGGGATAAGCCGGAGAAACCCTCCGCCTGCGGTTCCGCTTGCGGCGCCGGCGATCCCAAGCCCTCTGCCTGCGGTTCTGCCTGCGGCGCTGGGGACCCCAAGCCCTCCGCTTGCGGCTCTGCCTGCAGCGCTGGCGACAAGAAGTAATCTGCGGCGTGCCCCCGACTGGGGGCGCGCCTCCCAAGGGGCGGCCTTGGCTGTCCGACCTTTGGGAGACGCGCCGGTTCCAGACTCCACGCCGCCACCATCTACCACCCAACAAAGGAGCGAATCCCATGGAATACTTTGCTTTTCAATGGCACATCACCGAGGCCTGCGACCAACGGTGCAAGCACTGCTACATCTATGCCCTGGGCAGCCACGCCAAGTTCCAGGCAATGGCCCTGGAGGACATGGTCCAGGTCATCGAAAACTGCCAGGCCTTCTGCCGCAAGGCCGGCCGCCTGCCCTACTTCTACCTCACCGGCGGGGACCCCATCCTCCACCCCCAGTTCTGGCAGCTGGCCGGGCTGCTGAAGGAGCGGGACCTTCCCTTCGCCATCCTGGGCAACCCCTTCCACCTCACCGATGACGTGTGCCAAAAACTCCGGGATCACGGCTGCCGGAAGTACCAGCTCTCCCTGGACGGACTCCGGGAAACCCACGACCGCATCCGCCGCCCCGGCTCCTACGACGAGACCCTGGCGGCCATCCCCCTGCTGCGGCGGGCGGGCATCCACGTGGCCCTGATGGCCACCGTGTCCAAGTGGAACGTCCAGGAGATCCCCGCCCTGGTGGACGTGGCGGTGGAGCACCAGGCGGACATCTTCGCCTTTGCCCGGTACTGCCCCTCCCAGGCCGACCGGGACACCACCTGCTCCCCCCTGGAATACCGGGCCCTGCTGGAAGCCTGCTGGGAGAAGTTCCAGGCCTACGAGGCCGCCGGGTGCCCAACCACCTTCTCCCGAAAGGACCACCTGTGGACCCTCTTCCTCTACGAGAAGGGCCTGTTTCCCATCGACGAGACCCTGGACCCGGACACCATCTACGACGGGTGCAACTGCGGCAACTGCCATATGACCATCCTCTCCGACGGGGCGGTGTACGCCTGCCGCCGGATGGAGAGCAAGGTGGGCAACGCCCTCACCGACGACCTCTACGACCTTTTCACCGGCCCGGCCTATGAGGCCTACCGCCAATACGACCAGTTTGAAAAGTGCGCCAAGTGTGAGCTGCTGCGGTTCTGCCGGGGCTGCCCGGCGGTGGCCGCCGGTTACCACGGCAGCCCCTATGCCCCAGACCCCCAGTGCTGGAAGGAGGTTCTTTGAGATGCAACCCGTGATGGAACCCATCCTCCACCGCCGGTCCATCCGGCGGTTTGCCCCGGAACAGATCCGGGAGGAAACCTTGGCGCAGATCCTCCAGGCCGGCCTCTATGCCCCCAGCGCCGGGGGACGGCAGGGGGTCCTCTTCGCCGTGTGCCAGGACCGGGCCGTGAACACCCGCCTGGGCAGGATCAAACGGGCCAACGCCAAGCCTCGGATGGCCAAAAACGGCAGCTACGTCTCCCGGGAGCAGCCCAGCATTGCCGATGACCCCCACCTCACCGACGCCTTCTACGGCGCCCCCACCGTGGTGACCTGCTTTGCCCCCAAGGGCTTCCTCTTCGCCGCCGAGGACTGCGCCATGGCCGCGGAGAACCTGATGCTGGCGGCGGACGCCCTGGGGGTGGGGTCCTGCTACCTCGGCCAGGGGTGGGCCGCTTTCGCGGACCCCTATGGCCAGGAGATTTTGGCCCAGTGGGCCATCCCCGGGGACCATTATGCCGTCTGCCAGGTCCTGCTGGGGTATCCCCGGCCGGGAGACCCCCACCCCACCCCCAAGCC
>JABLTR010068463.1_pt1 | contig 12745 bp, 10 predicted proteins | sample 7160071 | NCBI WGS metagenome assembly JABLTR01 (sample SAMN14651230, study PRJNA627086) | human gut metagenome | isolation source: feces | host: Homo sapiens
TATCGCCGTTGAAAATTCGCTCTATACTCAAGGAAGACGAGGAGTTGCTGGAACAGTCCTTGTTCATAAAATATTAGGCGCAGCTGCCCATCAAGAGGCTTCTTTAGATGAAATCAAAGATTTGGCTGATAAGGTCGTCAAGAATATCAAGACTATTGGCTTAGCTTTGTCAGCCGCAACAGTTCCAGAAGTTGGAAAACCTGGTTTTGTTCTTGATGATAATGAAATTGAATATGGCGTAGGAATTCATAGTGAACCCGGATACCGTCGGGAAAAAATGAAAACTTCTTATGAGCTAGCAACAGAACTGGTTGGAAAGTTGAAAGAAGAATTCAAATTTGAAGCTGGTCAAAAATATGGAATTCTTGTAAATGGTATGGGAGCGACGCCACTAATGGAGCAATTCATTTTTATGAATGATGTTGCAAAATTACTGACAGAAGAAAATATTGAAATTCTTTTTAAAAAAGTTGGGAATTATATGACTTCAATTGATATGGCAGGCTTGTCACTTACAATGATTAAGTTGGAAGATGACCAATGGCTCAAAAATCTTAATGAAGACGTGAAAACTATTTCTTGGGGATAAGGAGAGAGAATGTTAACAATAGATACAACCATTGAATGGTTAGGAAAATTCAACGAAAAAATACAAGAAAATAAAGCTTATCTAAGCGAACTAGACGGACCTATTGGTGACGGGGATCATGGTGCAAATATGGCTCGTGGGATGTCTGAAACAATGAAAGCATTGGAAGTTTCAAACTTTGGAAATGTCTCAGAAATCTTTAAAAAAGTGGCTATGACCCTAATGTCAAAAGTAGGAGGAGCTTCTGGTCCTTTGTATGGTTCAGCCTTTCTAGCCATGAGTAAGACTGCCACAGAAACTTTGGATACAAGTGAATTAATTTATGCTGGACTAGAAGCTATTCAAAAAAGAGGAAAAGCTCAAGTCGGTGAAAAAACGATGGTTGATATCTGGTCAGCATTTTTAAATGACTTACAAACTGATTCAGCTTCCAAAGATAATTTAGAAAAAGTTGTTAAAGCAAGTGCAGGACTTTTAGCTACAAAAGGAAGAGCTTCTTATCTTGGGGAACGCTCAATTGGGCACATTGACCCTGGAACACAATCAAGTGCTTATTTATTTGAAACACTTTTGGAGGTAGTAGCATGACTTATGGAATTGTAATCGTTTCTCATTCCCCTGAGATTGCCTCAGGACTAAAAAAATTAATTCGTGAAGTTGCTAAAAATATTTCGCTAACCGCTATAGGTGGTTTAGAAAATGGCGAAATAGGCACCTCATTTGACCGAGTTATGAATGCTATTGAAGAAAATGAGGCAGACAATCTCTTAACATTTTTTGATTTAGGAAGTGCTCGAATGAATTTGGATTTGGTTTCTGAAATGACAGACAAAGAATTAACCATTTTTAATGTCCCGCTCATTGAGGGAGCTTACACAGCGAGTGCTCTCTTAGAAGCAGGAGCAACTTTTGAAGCAATAAAAGAGCAGTTAGAAAAAATGATGATAGAAAAATAAGGTAAAGCAATGACATTACAAATATTGGGAGAATTTCTGGGCACTTTCATCCTTGTATTATTAGGAAATGGGGTTGTCGCAGCAAATGTTTTAGGTAAAACAAAATCGGAAAATGCAGGTTGGGTGACTATTGCAATTGGTTGGGGCTTAGCCGTTGCTGTCGCTGTCTGGGTAGTTGGCTTCTTTTCACCCGCTTATCTCAATCCAGCCTTGGTCATTGGTTTTCTTGTCTTAGGGAAAATAAAGATTGGCTTAGCATTTGCTTTTATTGTAGCCGAATTTTTAGGTGCTATGTTAGGTGCTGTCGCCGTTTGGTTACATTATTATCCTCATTGGGAAGAAACAAAAGATTCTTCTCTAATCTTGGCAAGTTTTGCCACAGCACCCGCTATTCGTCATTCTTGGTCCAATTTTTTAGGAGAAGCTTTTGATGGGGCGCTACTCATGATACTGATTATGGCAATGGGCCATTATCGTCTGGAAGGTGGTTTTGGTCCAATTATTGTCGGTTTTCTTATTATGGCAGTTGGTTTTTCTTTAGGACCAACAACTGGCTACGCGATGAATCCAGCACGTGACCTAGGTCCGAGAATAATGCACGCCCTTTTACCAATCAAAAATAAAGGAACTTCCAACTGGAGCTATGCTTGGATTCCAGCAACTGGTTCAATTGTTGGTGCTGTAATTGCTGGACTACTCTATCAATGGATGTTGACGCTCCATTGATAGTATCTAAAAAATACGGATAATCCATCCGTATTTTTTTAATCATTAAAATCAAAGCGAAGTTTCATGTGATTGGAACCAGAAATAACCATTTTACCAAGAAGTTCAGTTTGAGCAGTCAGAGCAATCTGTGCAAGTTTTTCGTTCACTGCTTCAAGTGATTGGTCGCTTCCTTTGTCGGTTTCGTTTTGTAAGGCTCTTAATTTTGCCATTGTGTTTAGGTCAAAATTGTCTCTTTTATCGACATAGCCTTGGAAATTACTGTCTCCTAGAACAGCGGTCATTGTAGTCAACCAATACATTTTGGTTGGGTCAAAGTCGGCTTTTGTATCGCGATAACAAGTAGGGGTATCACTTACTCTAGCATAAAATGGAACAAGGCTATTGAAACTGTTAGGTCCAAAAGCAAGCCAATGAATGCCAGCAAGCTCCTTGTCTATATTATCTCGAATTTGTAAAACATGGAGTTCCAAATTACGATTGAGTCCAATTGGTCGAATCAATTTTTGTTCTGCGGCGCTTGATGTTGTGCTGTATGGGTCATAAGCTGTATTTTCATAATGACTTGACATGACAAACTTAATTTCTTCAATGGAAATTTTGCGATTGGCATGGCAGATGAAAGGTAAATCTTGGTTAAATGGATCGTCATTTCCTGTGGTTTCTGGAGAAAAATAGTTTTGCACATACCAAGCGCGTGGATTGTTGTAGCACGTGTCTTTAATGGTACTTGAACCAAAAATATGACGAAGGTTATAACCATCAAAGTCTGGATTAAGCTTGTTCTTATCAATAAATTCTTTCAAACCAGTTGAATAAATCGTGTCAGAACTTTCAAAATCATACCAATCAATATTAAGACGATTAGGAGCAATAACATAAGCGTCGTCGGGGATACGAATAGCTGCCCATTGATGTCCACCTAGTGTTTCTAACCACCAAATTTCATCTTTATCAGAAAAAGCCATCCCATTTGATTCATAAGTTCCATATTTTTCTAAGAGTTGCCCCATCCGTTCAACACCCTCACGCGCACTCTGGATATAAGGGAGGGTAATTGTTGTGAAGTCTTCTTCACCTAGTCCTGTTTCAACATAAGGGTCCAATCCCAAGATACGACTATTTGTTGTTGAGGTTTCTGTCGCAGTCATGGCAACATTCTCACTATTAATTCCAGCCGCTGCCCAAATACCATAGCTTGAATCCGCGTCAGGTGTAGAAGTATATGATAGGGGATTTTCTGGTAAGTCAAATTCACAAGCTGTGGCGATAGAGCGATAGTGCTTGGGTTGATTTTCAGGATTGATGACAACAAAACGTTGAGGATTAGGTTTATCCCCACCATCTTCGTTTCGTGCAATTAAAGTTGTGCCATCTAATGAGGCTTTTTTACCGACGAGAAATGTTGTACAGGCCATATGAACTCCTTTATAAAGATATAAGTGATTTGTGCTAAGTTCCTCAAAGCTTAAAGTTCTTATCATTATACTACAAAATGCTATTTTTATATAGCTTTATTAGACTTTATTTGATGTTCATTCTTCAAAATATTATAATGAATGAGTAATCATTTATTCAGTTTAAAAGGAGATATCATGTCTGAAGAACAAACATTAAATGAGGTTTATGCTGATACCCTAAAAAAAATGGAAAATTTGACAGAAAAGCAAAAAAAAGTTTTACAGGCGTCATTAGAGCTCTTTGCGTCACAAGGCTTTGAAGCGACAACTTCTCAACAAATTGCAAAAAGGGCGGGAGTTTCTGTTGGTTCTGTTTACCACACTTTCCCCACGAAACAAGCCATTCTTGTAGCGGTACTTGCACCTATCTTTGAGGGAACAATGGATACTGTCGCCAATCAATTTAATGATAATACATTTGGCAAAGGATTTGAAAGCGTGGAAGAGCTCGTTAAGGTAACCATTGCTGACCGTTTTTATTTTGCCGATAAAAATATAAATGTGATTCGCTTGATGTTGGGACAAATGCTTGTTAATTCCGTTTTTGTTGAAGACTTAAAAAATTTTTTCGAGCAACAGGCTAAACAGTTAGTTTTACCAACAATTGTTCGCCTCCAAGCTGAACAAAAAATAAAAAATCTTCCGATTGAAAAAATTCTACAGATTCTTTTTTATCCTTTAGCGACCTATATAGGTAAAAGAGTTTTGGGAATTAACAATATGTCATTAGAGGAAGAAATAGAATTTGCCACTGAAATTACTATAAAGACACTCAAAGTTTAATTTTTGACAATCATGAATTGAAGTTATAAAATTACTTCAACAAGAAAAATGAACGAGCACTCATTCATTGTTTAAGGGAGAATAATATGAAATCACCGATTGCTATTAATGATATTAGTGTGAAATTTGGCGATAAGGCAATATTAGACCATTTATCCTATGAATTTGAAAGTGGAAAAATTATTTGTTTGATTGGACCTTCTGGAGCTGGTAAGTCAACGTTTATCAAGGCCATTGTTGGAATGCAAAAATTGGATTCTGGCAATGTTAAGATTCTTGAAAGAAAAATTCCTGACAGAGAAGTATTAGGGAAATTAGGCTATATGGCGCAAGAAGACGCCCTATTTAAGGAATTGACCGGCAAACAAAATTTAGAATTTTTTGGTTCTTTGCAAGGAATCAAAAAAAGGATTTACAAGGAAAACTTGATAAGGCAGCTGCTACAGTAAATCTGACTAAGCAGTTAAATCAATCAATTTCTAATTATTCAGGAGGAATGCAAAGGCGCTTATCACTCGCTATTGCTCTGCAAACGGATGCTCCGATTTTACTTTTAGATGAACCAACTGTTGGGATTGATCCAGAATTGCGTCAAGAAATTTGGGAAGAGCTGCGAAATCAAGCAAATCAAGGGAAAACAATATTAATTACGACGCATGTTATGGATGAAGCTGAACGTTGTGATGTCGTACTGATGCTTAGAAATGGTAAATTTATAGCAGAAGGTTCGCCAAAGGAAATTAAAGAAAAGTATCAAGTTGCCTCGGTTGAGGAAGCCTTTATTGTTGCGGGAAAAAATTTAGAGTTAGAAAATAAGGGGGCAGCGAAATGAGAACACTTGCTATCTTTAAACGAATTATGCTTCAACGGCGTGGTGACCCTAGGACGCTGGCAATGATGTTTTTAGCTCCAATATTTATTTTGACGCTCATGTACTTTCTCTTTCAAGTACCGTCAAATACTGCTTACAGAGTGGGTTTGAAGTCTGATAATACAGAATTAACAAGAGCTTTGAAGGATATGCCAAATGATAAAGCACATCTGAAAGTGATTAGTGTTTCTGAAAATAATCGCTCAACAATGAATGAGAAAGATTTGAGTGCAATTGTTAGTATTTCGGGAAAAAATATTGATGTTAGTTATGCTAATCAGTCAAATGGAACAAGTTCTGCGATTAAGCTACTTTTAACACAAGTCATTCAAGAAAGCCAAGTTAAGGCAACTAAAGAGGAGACTAAGCAGGCTCTGCAAAATTTGATAAGTAAGTTACCTCAAACATCAGGTCAAAGTTTTTCAACAATTTTCAGGGTTGATACAGAGCAGTATAAAGTAACGAGTCACTATTTGTACGGAGATCCTAATAGTACAAATGCTACTTTTGATGATTTAGCACCGATTTTAGTTGGAGCCTTTGCTTTCTTCTTGGTGCTTCTAATTTCAGGTATTTCATTAGTGAACGAGCGAACCTCAGGGACGCTGGGGAGAATGTTAGTCACTCCTGTGAAACGAACTGAAATCGTGACGGGCTATACTTTGAGTTATGGAATTCTTGCAATGATTCAAACAGCACTCATGGTTGTTTTTACTTATTGGATTTTAGGGGTTCATAATAACGGAAATATTGGTTGGGTCTTTGTCATTAATTTCTTTATCGCCATCATCGCTTTATTGTTTGGATTACTTTTATCCACATTAGCAAAAACAGAATTTCAATTTGTACAGATGATTCCTTTAGCGATTGTTCCCCAATTTTTATTTTCTGGTTTGATTCCTGTGGATACGATGCCTGTCATTCTTCAAGCAATCGCTCATTGTATTCCGGTTTATTATGGAATTTCTGCCATGCAAGAGGTAGTTAAAAGAGGAGTAGGATTCTCTGGAATCTGGTTTGATTTGCTCATTATGCTACTTTTTGCGGCTCTGCTCTATCTTGCGAATGTTTTAGCTTTGAAAAATGTTCGTCGGACTTAAAAATATGCTTTTGATTGTATAACTACTGGATAGTCTATCTGGTGGTTATTTTGGTTTTTAAAAGAAAAAGAAAGTACTTTTTTGTTATAATTAAAGCATGAAAAAAATTACAGTACGGACAAAAGCAGCAAAGAAATTGCGGGCTGGCTATCCACTTTTGGTGGCAGAAGATTTAAATTCACCCCTCTTGGAGGATGATTTTGCACAATTTTTTGATGAAAAAGGGCAAGCGCTTGGAACAGGTTATCTTTCAAAACAAAATAAAGGAGTGGGTTGGCTTTTAGATTCTTCGTCAGTAAAAATTGACCATCATTTTTATGTGGAAAAATTTGTCAATGCACGCGCTTTACGTGCGAACTTCTATCAGGATGAATTGACGAACGCCTTTCGTCTTTTTAATGGTGAAGGAGATGTATTAGGCGGCTTAACCATTGATTTTTATAATGGTTTTGCAGTCTTTTCTTGGTACAATCAATTTATATATAGTCAAAAAAAAGCGATTGTTAAGGCTTTTCAAGTCGTGTTCCCAGATATTAAAGGGGCTTATGAAAAACTTCGTTTTTCTGAGGCTGCTTTAGAAAGTCAACATATTTTTGGCCAAGAAGCGGCTGAACCTTTGTTGGTCATGGAAAATGGCGTGACTTATGCGACTTATCTAAATGAAGGGTTAATGACAGGAATTTTTCTTGACCAAAAAAATGTTCGCGGGGCACTTGCGGGCGGTCTTTCAACTGGTAAAACTTTACTAAATATGTTTAGTTATACAGGCGCTTTTTCAGTTGCAGCAGCTTTTGGAGGAAGCAGTCAAACAACGTCAGTCGATTTGGCGAAACGTTCGCTTGATAAAACGAGAGAACAATTTTTGCTCAATGGAATTGAACCAGAGAGTCAAAAAATCTATGTGATGGATGTTTTTGGTTATTTTAATTATGCTAAGAAAAAAGAATTGACTTATGACATGATTGTCCTCGACCCTCCTTCATTTGCCAGAAATGGTAAAAAAACATTCTCAGTAGCTAAAAATTATGGCGACCTTGTTAAAGAAGCTGTTGAAATTTTAGAAAATAATGGGACATTAATTGCATCAACAAATGCAGCAAATGTTTCTGATAAAAAATTCCGTCAAATGATTGAAGAAGCGCTCAAAAATAAGGGAGTAAAATTTACCGTTTTCCAAGAAGAAAAATTACCAGCTGATTTTCATATTGCTGACAGCTTTCCAGAAGGAAATTATCTTAAAGTATTATTTATTAAAATCAAAAAATAGTCTGTCATTACTGACAGATTTTTTGTCAGTAAAAATTTTACTGACAGAAATAATGATTAATTACAAATGTGAGCGCTTTACTATCTGCTTTCTATATGATAAAATGCAAGAATAAGTCTAATAATTCCCGACTTTTTTAGATAGAAAGCAGAGTGTGAATGAGGGATCGAAACCTCATTTACTTTTATTATGGATAAAAAATATTATCAATTACTAAAAAAACAGTTTTCGTCAAAGGAAGCAGTACTGACAGAAATTATTAATTTGAGTGCTATTTGTGAACTACCAAAAGCAACAGAGCATTTTATGAGTGATGTGCATGGTGAATATGATGCTTTTAATCATGTTTTGAGAAATGGTTCTGGCAGTATCAAAGAAAAACTTAGAGATTGTTTTCCAGAATTTTCTGCGACAGAAATATCATCACTTGCAACCTTGATTTATTATCCACAAGAAAAACTAGATTCTGAGTGTCAACTAAAAGAGACAGAAGAATTTGAGAACTATTGTCAAATCAATTTAGTTTATCTTTTAAAGACTGTAAAATTTGTCGGTCAAAAATATACTCGTTCAAAAGTCCGAAAAGCTTTTCCAGAAAAATTTCGATATATCTTAGAAGAGTTAATCAATGAAGTTGATTCTACGACTGATAAAAGAGATTATTTTGATTCAATCCTTTCGCAATTGCAAAATTTGGGTGAACTTACTCGCTTAATTGTTGCACTTGCAGATACGATTCGCAGATTGACGGTTGACCACCTTCATGTGGTGGGAGATATTTATGATCGAGGACCTTATCCAGATAAAATCATTGACCGCTTAATAAAAATGCCCTCAGTTGATGTTCAATGGGGCAATCATGATATTGTATGGATGGCAGCTTTTAGTGGTTCACCTTTAGCCATGATGAATGTAATTAGAATCTGTGCCCGTTATGGAAATCTCGATATTCTTGAAGAATCTTATGGGATTAATTTACGGATGATTTTAGAGTATGCTGAACGTTATTATGAGCCAAGTGAGGCTTTTCAACCACGTTTGGTCGACGGGGTTCGTTTGTCAGATGATGAAAAGGCACTCCTTAATAAATTACAAGAAGCCACAGCCATTTTACAATTTAAGTTAGAGAGTCAGTTGATAAAACGCCGACCTGATTTTCAACTTGAACATCGTGATGTCCTTCATTTCATTGATTTTTCCGAAAAAACAATAAAATTGGGAACTGAAGTTTATGAATTAACTGATTTTCAAGCGCCCACAGTAAATCCTGAGCAGCCTGAAAGTTTGACCGCTGAAGAAGAAAAAATAATCAGTCATTTATTAAATAATTTTAGAAGTTCTGATAAACTTAAACGTCATGTTGAATTTTTACAAGAAAAGGGAGCCATGTATCTTTCTTACAATGGGAACTTGTTGATTCATGGCTGTCTTCCCTTACATGAAAATGGTGATTTTAAATCATTTACGGTGAACAAAGAGGCTCATGCTGGCCGTGATTTACTTGATTTCTTTGACCAAGAGGTTAGAAAATGTCTTGCTCATCCAGAAAACTCGACGGATTTAGCAACAGATTTGATGTGGTATCTTTGGGTGGGAGAATGCTCTTCATTATTTGGTAAAACGGCAATGACAACCTTTGAACGCTATTATATCAAGGATAAGAAAACGCATGTGGAAAAGAAAAATCCTTATTATCAATTGCGTGAGGAAGCTGAAATTATCAGGAAAATTTTAGAAAACTTTGGTTTAGATGAAGGGGGACATTTGGTGAATGGGCACACCCCTATCAAAGAAAAAAATGGTGAAAATCCAATCAAGGCAGATGGAAAGTTGATTGTGATAGATGGTGGTTTTGCAAAAGCTTATCAAAAGGAAACAGGAATTGCTGGGTATACTCTTCTTTATAATAGTTTTGGCATTCAACTGGTTGCTCATCAACCCTTTTCAACCGTTAAAGAAGCAGTTGAAAAAGGGACGGATATTATAAGCCTGAAACGCTTGGTAGCCGAAGTTGACCAAAGAAAACGAGTCAAGGATACAAATGTTGGCCAAACTTTGTTAAGTGAAATAGCAGATTTAGAAGTACTTTTTGAACATTATGAGGAATTTTAAAAGTACCAGTGTTGGTACTTTTTATTTGTTTTCCAAAAAAGACAATAAAAAAACTCAGCCTTAGCCGAGTTAATATTAGTGCGGTGGGCGGGACTTGAACCCGCACCAAGAAAATTCCCGACAGGATCCTTAATCCTGCGCGTCTGCCAATTCCGCCACCACCGCAAAACAGTACCTAGATATAATACCATTTTTCGCCATCTTCTGTCAAGAAAAAACTCATAAATCACTGATATAAAAGTCAATAAATTACGGATTATAAGTCTTCATAAATTTTGAAATTGTTTGATGATAGAGTGTGGGATTTGTTTGGAAAGACCGAGCGTGAGCAGCGTTTTTAACAACTAACATTTCTTTGGACGTTCCGGGCTTGACTGATTTGTAGTTCTCATAGACCATTGAAGTTGGAACATATGTATCTTTGCTTCCATGAATCAAGAGAATGGGAAGTTTATCTTTGGCTAGGGCTTTAGTTGCGCTAGCTTCTTGGAAAAACCACCCTTGTCGAATTTTGCTTTCAAGAGAAACGCTGTAAACCAGCGGGAAAGCTGGAATGTTGTAGCTTTCTTTGGCTTGATATACAATTTCATCCCAAGCGTTAGTATAACCACAATCTTCGATAATATTTTTTACTGATGATGGTAAACTCTTTTCGCTAGAGGCCATCATTACGGTAGAAGCGCCCATTGAAAGACCATAAAGGCTGATATGACTTTCGGGATTTTTGTCAGTTAAATATTTTGCCCAAGCGATCACGTCAAATTTATCATGGTAGCCAAAAGTAATAAAATTCCCCTGTGAATTTCCGGCACCACGATTGTCTGGCATCAAGACATTATAGCCTAACTCATGGAAAAGTTGACCATATTGTCGCATCGCAGATTTATCCTGACGAAAGCCATGGACAACAATCACAGTATTATTGGTTTTTTGTTCAGCTGGTACATACCAAGCATCAAGTTTTAAATCATTATTTGTCAATGTTTCGGTAGATTTTGGTAGTTTATTAAATTTTTGAACCAGAGAATAATTAGGACTTGAGGTTTTGACTTGTCCAATTGGTTGATTATTCCGGACACAAGCAATTTGATAAAAATATAAAGTAGCCCCTAAATTAAGGATTAAAAGGACAGATATAATAGCGATTAATATAGTCCAAATTCGTTTTCTTAGCGATTTTTTCATGAATTTCATTATACATGAAAAAATGTTATAAAACCAATATAAAAAATCTATAATGTCGTACAATTTTCGTGGTGGATAGATTAATGTGTGTTTTTGTGATAAACTTATTCTGAAAGTAATTTTTTGTGAAGGAGCTTTCAATGATTGAAAAATGTAAGGAGTGGAAAAAGTTAAACATGAAAAAGGAATAATAGCATTTTTGACAGTATTGACAATTTTGCTAACGGGAGCGGTTAAAGTTTCAGCAGACTCAACACAGGCAGAAATTTATCGACTTTATAACAAGAATACCGGAGAGCATTTTTATACAAGTAGTGCCTTTGAACGAGATTCTGTTAACAAATCAGGTTGGTCTTACGAAGGGGTAGGATGGATTGCTCCCAAAAAATCATCAACGCCAATTTATCGAGTTTTCAATCCAAATGCCAAAGGTGGAGATCATTACTACACCAAAAGTAATTATGAAGCTAACCAACTTGTAAAAAAAGGATGGAAATGGGATAACAAAGGTCAACCAGTATTCTATTCTGGAGGGAATATTCCAGTATATGTTGCATTTAATCCTAATGCCAGCTCTGGTTCACACAACTTCACAAAAAATTCAAATGAGCAAAAGAACCTTCTTAATTCTGGATGGAAATATGGAGCGGTCGCTTGGAACTCTGAAGCTTTGATAAGTCCAAAACCACAACCTTCTTGGAAGCCAGGCGTTTCTCGTTTGTACACTATTCCAGGAGTTGCCCGCACCGTTTTTGGTGACAATATCATGGAAGAGTCAAATGTCAGTAAATTAGGACCTGTAACAGTAGAGGTAAGTGCCGATTTAAATCTTACTGGCTCTGGACGAGGCTATCATGGGAAACTGATGCTAGGAGATATGAACGGTAGCAATGTATCCTTCGGGATTCAGTATGATGCCAAAAGCGGTTTAGATGATGGTCAATGGGCTGGAAAAGGAGTTTATTTATCAGAAAATGTTGCAGGCGGAGGAGTACATGAAGGCGGAAATGCTTTATACGTTGCCTATGGACCAGCTCCTATTGGGAAAAAAGTTCACCTCAGTTTGGCTTATTATCAAAGCCGTCAGCTTGTAGCCTTCTTTGCTGATGGAGTATTGATGGGTAGTCAAAAAGTTAGCTTTAATGCCACGAAATCAACGACAAATGCCATCCTAAATCAAGATCGAACAGGTTTGACAGAAACAAATGCACTCTATATGATTAGTGCGCAAGGGGCGACTGCTTTTGGAGGAGATTCAATAAATGCAGTATTTACCAATATTAAAACAGGAGGAGTTCCTGTCGGATATGAAGACTGGGTAGATAAACCTGGAAATGGTGCGCTCAATTGGTGGAACATATTGGCTAAAAACTATTCAAGCACTTACCAATCAAATGGTATCGCAGATAGCCAAAAAATTCCAGAAAATGCCCAAGTAACAGTTAACGGAACTTGCAACCTACCTGCTGGTTATGACTGGGATTCATTCCCAGGAGCAAAACAACCGACGGGAGGAATTCAAATTCCAGCAGGAATCCCTCTTAACTAAGCGGTTCGAGTTTAGGCTCCAAAATTTCAAAAAATTATTTAGCATTTTTTGAAAAAGTGTGATAGAATGAAGAAAATAGAATAAATACTCCACCGGGAGTTAAATCGTATGAACGATTGTTTGCATTTCAGTAGGTCTGAGAAGAAA
>JABLTR010051144.1_pt1 | contig 12739 bp, 9 predicted proteins | sample 7160071 | NCBI WGS metagenome assembly JABLTR01 (sample SAMN14651230, study PRJNA627086) | human gut metagenome | isolation source: feces | host: Homo sapiens
CATCTATAAAACATATTCCATCAATTTTTATATCTCCACTATCAAAATCAAAAAATCTTGGTATCATATTACATAATGTAGTTTTTCCTCCACCAGATGGACCTACTAGTGCTACAGTTTTTCCTGCTTCTATAGATAGACTAAGATTTTTAAATACTTCATTGTCATCTTCATAAGTAAATGATACATTCTCTATTTCTATGTTTCCTTTTATATTTTCTAGCTCTATTGGATTTTCTGGTTCTTTCTCAGTTTCTTCATTTATTATTTCCATAAATCTTTCAAATCCAGTCATTCCATTTTGATATTGCTCGGTAAAGTTTATTAATTTTCTAAGTGGTTGTATAAACATCTTTACATATAGTAGATATGCAGTAAAATCACCTATAGTTATATATCCCATATATGTAAAGTATCCTGCTACAATTAAAACTATTAATTCTAATATATCTATAAGTAAGAACATTCCAGAGAAGTATTGTGCCATTACCTTATAGGCTCCTTCTCTAGCTTTTTTAAATATCTGATTAGATTCATTAAACTTTTCTAATTCCTCTTTTTCAGTACAAAATGATTTTGTAACTTTCATACCAGCTATACTATTTTCTAATGTAGCATTTACATCTCCTGTTTTCACTCTAGTTTCCTTAAATGCTTTATTCATTCTTTTCCTTTGACTTATTGCATAGATAACTATTATAGGTAATATTGTAAATACAATTAGTGTAAGCTCTACATTTATACCTATTAAAATAAAGAATGAAACTAAAAACATTACTATAGATATAAATAAATCTTCAGGTCCATGGTGCGCAAGTTCTGATACTTCCATAAGGTCATTTATTATTCTAGACATTATTACACCAGTTTTATTGTTGTTAAAATATGAATTAGGTAACTTTTGAAGATGTGTAAATACATAACTCCTCATATCACCTTGCATCCTTACACCAACAACATGACCCCAATATTGCATAAAGTAATTTAGTCCTGCCTTTATTATAAATATAACTAATAATGTTATAGCAAAAACAATTAACATCCTAAGGTCTTTATTAGGAACAACATCATTCATTATACTCCTAGTTATCAGAGGATATACTAAATCACATAAAGCCACTGTAAATGCTGCTAACATATCTAGCATAAATAACTTTTTATACGGCTTATAGTACTTTATAAATTCTTTAATCATAACTTTTCTCCTTTCATTTGCTATTTATATATATGTTTTAATTAAATACTTAATTAAGTAAAGTTATTAATTTATATTATTTAAAAGTGCCATAGATAATAAAAGTATTTTATAATGTAGAATTATTATTAGAACGTATATATTATAGAGTTTATCTACGATATATAATACTACATTACATTTTAAATACATAATTCATTCTTATATTACTTAAAAAAATATATTTTACTCTATAAATATATATCTTTTTAAGTGCTACTTTAAACAAATTTTGACTTAGTAAATAAAATTTCTATAAACAACTCTAATTAACTATACTATTTCTTTATAGAAAAAGCTGTAGATATTATCTACAGCTAAAAATATTATATTATTCAATTTCATACATACTAGATCGTGCTGAAGCTTTTATACAACTTCCAATTAAAGCACCTACTATAGCTGGTATTATCCAGTTAAATCCAAATGTTGCAAGAGGAAGCTTTGTAGTAAAAGGTGCAACTTGCCAAAGACTATTAGCTACACTCAATAAACTTACAACAAACGTTGCTAATGCTGCACCCTTAAATGCATTATCATTTTTAATATTTTCAGATACCAATGTCATTATTACTAGTACCATAAGTACAGGATAAACTATTTCTAATATTGGACCTGAAAATTTTATTATAGTTCCAACTCCAAAATTAGATACTATTGCACTAAATACACATACTACTATTACAGTTATTTCATATTTTAATTTTCCATTAGTTATACTTGAAAAATACTTTCCTGTTGCTGAAGTTAATCCTATAGCTGTAGTTAAACAAGCTAGTGAAACTATAGCACAAAGAACTATTTTACCTGGATATCCAAATAATCCATTTGTTATAACTACCATTAAAGATGCCTTTGGTGTATTTACTCCATATGGATTTCCTGGAAGATTAGATAGTGTTGCTCCTAAATATGTAAGACCTCCATAAACTAACGTTAAAGCTATCCCTGCTACTAAGCCAGCTTTCATAGTTAACTTAACTTTATCTCTTGAGTTTATATATCCTTTTTCATGTATAGATGTAATTATAACTGTTGCAAGAGCTGCTGCTCCTAATGCACCCATAGTTAAATACCCTTGTGAAATCCCTTCTTGAAACGGATTATTTTCTATCATAGCTTCAGGGTTTAAATCTCCAATCGGAGTTATTATTCCTTTTATAATTAATATTGCTAAAACTATTAATAATGTTGGTGTTAGCACCTTACCTATTATATCTACAACCTTAGATGGTCTTATTGTTAATGCTAGTGTTAAACCAAAGAATATTATAGAAAAAATTACAGATGCCGTTATATTCATCTCACCTAAAATAGGTGTTATACCCATTTCAAATGTAGTTGCTGCTGTTCTCGGAATTGCAAGTAGCGGACCTATACATAATACTGCTGCTATCCCTATTAATTTCGAAGTATTTTTTCCTACTCTGTTTAATACTTTATCTAAGTCTCCCGAGCATTTTGCAGATGCTGCCATAACTAATAAAGCTAACCCTACATCAGCTAATACAAATCCGATAAGGGATACTATCCAACTTTGCCCAGATACAAGACCTAAGTATGGAGGAAATAATAAATTTCCTGCACCAAAGAACATTGAAAATAGTGCAAATCCTATAACTGCAATATCTTTACTCTTATTTGTCATCTTTTGCCCACCCCTTCTTTTCTTAATTTTCTAAATATTTATAATATTTATAATATTTATAATATTTATAATATATTGTATGCACTTCCATTTCCCCTGTCAACTTATTTGCATACAATATATTATTTTTTATCTAACCTTATAAATTCATATCTTCTAATCCCTCATAAGTTTATTGGTTTTATTGATTAAAATGATATATTACTATAAGTAGTTTTTTTAATTCATCATATATTTCTCTAAAACCATTTATTAACTTTGTCTATCTTTTCTTAACTTGACTATTTTTTTCTTTATACTTATTTCTTTATATTTTTTTACTAATTCCTCGCCTTTATAGTTAAGTATATCTACATATGAACATAAATCTTGAACTTCAACAACACCTATATCCTCATTATTTATACCTGGTAAATTGCTAAAAGCTCCAACTATATCGATAACTCTTATTTTCTTTTTCTTTCCTGCATTTATATATATTTTCGTTACTTCACTATGAATATTTTTCTCTATTATTTTATTTTTTCTATTTTTCAAAACTTCCTTGGATTTCTTTTCAAACTTTATTTTTCCTTTAGCTATATCGTCTATTTTTAACTCTTCAAGAACTTTTATTTCATATCCAAGGTATGCTTCTATTTCGTTAATATATTTATCATCTTTATCAGTAAAAATAGTTATTGCTTTTCCATAGCTATCTTTTCTACCAGTTCTACCAATTCTATGAATATAATTTTCTTTATCTCGTGGAACATCATAATTTATTACTAAAGATATATCATCAATATGTATACCCCTAGCAGCCACATCTGTACTTATAAGTATATTAAACTTATTATTTTTAAAGTCCTTAATCACAAATATTCTTTTATCTTGAGACATATCTCCATGAAGTTCTTCAACTAAAAAACCATCTTTTTTCATATTTTCATACAATTTTTTAACTTTATCTTTTGTATTACAGAATATTATTAAAGATGTTGGATTCTCCATATAAATTATACTCTTTAAATTTTTATATTTGTCATTTTCAGATGATTTTATTTTATTTTCAATTATTTGCTTATTATCAAATACATTATTATATTTTATATCTAATATATTAGATACTTTAAGGTATTTATCACATATGTATTGTATATCATCATCTATAGTTGCAGAAAATAATCCTTTTGCACTCTTTTTAGGTATCTTATTTAATATAAATTCCATATCTTCTATAAACCCTTTATTAAGCATCTTATCTGCTTCATCTATTATAAAATACTTAATATCATCTAAGTTTATTGTATTTCTTCCTATATGGTCGATTATTCTACCTGGTGTAGCAACTACAATATGCACTCTTTGTTTTAGTTCTCTTATTTGTTCCTTTATAGGTTGTTTACCAAATATTGCACTACATCGTATCTTTTTTAACCTTCCTATATTAGAAATTTCATCCTTAACTTGAAGTGCTAACTCTCTAGTAGGTACTACTATAAGAGCTTGTACGTTATTATTTTCTATATCTATATTCTCACATATTGGAATTCCAAAACTTGCAGTTTTACCACTTCCTGTCTTAGATTTTACTATAACATCCTCTTTTTTCAATAACCTAGGTATAACTTCCTCCTGTACCTTAGAAGGTATTGTATAATTTAAATTATACAAAGCTTTTATTATATATTTATCTAAATTGAAGTCTTCAAATTTTTTATTCATCTATTACCATCCTTGTATTTTTATTAAAATTTAATATTTTAGTCTTTATCTATATTACCAAAATATCTATTTTTTATTAAGCTATAATTTATATTACCTAATCAAAAATTCGCTACGCTCATATCGCCAACGATATGACACTCGCTACCGCTTCGGTCACATCCGTTGCTCAAAATATTATTTTTTACGTTTCTGAAGTTATTGATATTATTTATATTTATAAGTTATCCAAAAAAATTTCATATCATAATTTCCTTGTACGTAAAAAAGAGACAATCCCATATTATGAGATAGCCTCTTTTATGTATAGCAAAATCTGATTACTTTGTATTAATAGTTGTACCTGTAGAACCAAATCCACCTTCGCCTCTAACAGTATCATTTACTTCATCAACTTCTACAAAAGTACAGTTATAAACTCTTCTTAAAACTCCTTGAGCTAATTTAGTGTGTTTTGGTATAGTTATTTCGAAGTCTTCTTCATTTTTAAACATTATACCAAGTTCACCTCTATAATCCATATCAACAGTTCCTTCAAATACTGTTATATCCGCATTAGTTCCCGAAGTTGTTGGAACACCCTTTACAGTTATTCCAGACTTATTTTTTATTTGTATACCCCACCCTTGTGGTATTTCAAATATTAATCCTGTTTTAGCTATTCCTTTTTTTCCGCCTGATACAGTTATATCTTCACATGTGAATAAGTCAAACCCACTATCTGTTGGATGAGCAAACATTGGTATTACAGCATCTTTATTTATTTTTTTCACGTTCATTATCATATCAATTTCTCCTTTTATCCCACCTCATACATTACTATATCATGGTTATTTAACGACTTATTTACATCTATAACCCTTTGATTAGAAGAACCTCTCAACATAATAGATAAATTTTTCTTATCCTCTTCAAATTTTCCATCCACTAGTACATCTACATACTTAAATATCTCCATTTGAGTATAATCAAAATCCTCAACTACATATCCAGTCCATAAGTATATCATTTTTTCTGGGTAAACTTTCTTAAATTGTTTACAAAGTTCTATAACACCTTTAACATTTTGAGGGCAAAGAGGCTCTCCTCCTAATATAGCTAAGTTTCTTTTTATGTTGTTTTTATTTATATTATCTAAGATGTACTTTAAATCACTATTTGTAAATTCTTTTCCACCATTAAAATCCCATGTTTCAACATTAAAACATCCTTTACAATGATGTGGACAACCTTGTGTCCATAGTGACATTGTTATACCAACACCATTTGCTATATCATTATCTTTTATCTTAGAAAACCTCATATAATCACTTCCAATCTTATAAATGTAGAACTCTTTGTCCAATTTCTTGCGTACGGCCTTTACCCCACATATTAGATCCTATATATCCACAAGTTCTTCTCATAACTTGCATTTCTTCTTTTTCTCTGTTACCACAATTTGGACAATACCACTCTAAGTCATTGTCTAATAATATTTCACCTTCATATCCACACTTAAAACATACATCTGGCTTAGTGTTTATTTCAGCATACTGTATATTATGGTAAATATAATTTATTATTTGTTCTACTGCAGTTAAGTTTTTACTCATATCTGGTACTTCAACATAACTTATACATCCACCTAAACTTATATCATGGAATTGAGACTCAAATTGTAATTTAGAGAATGCATCTATTTCCTCTGTTACGTGAACATGATATGAATTTGTATAATACATTCTATCTGTTACATTTTTTATTTCTCCAAACTTTTGTTTATCTATTCTACAGAATCTTGAAGTTAAACTTTCTCCCGGAGTACCATATAATCCAAATCCAAGACCTGTTTCTTTTTTCCATTTTTGACATGTATTATTTAAGTGATGCATTACTTTTAGAGCAAACTCTTCTCCTTCTTTAGTTGTATGAGATACTCCAAGCATTGCTTGAGTCATTTCATATACCCCTACATATCCTAATGAAAGAGTTGAATATCCATCTTTTAATAATGAATCTATTTTTTCACCTTTTTTAAGTCTTGCTATTCCTCCATGTTGCCAATGTATTGGAGATACATCTGATGTTGTTCCTAATAATAGGTTATGTCTAACCATTAAGGCTTCTTTACAAAGTTCTAATCTTTCATCTAAAATTTCCCAGAACTTGTCCATATCTTTATTAGCAGTTAAAGCTACTTGAACTAAGTTAAGACTAATAACTCCTTGATTAAATCTACCATACCATTTATGATTACCATTTTCATCCTTCCATGGAGAAAGATGACTTCTACAACCCATTGGTGGGAAAGTACTTCCTTCATAATTTCTTCTCATTATTTTAGCACTTTGGTAATCAGGAACTAATCTTTTTGTATTACACTTAGCTGCTAGCTTTGTAATATAATCATACTTACCACCTTCTAAGCAGTTATGCTCATCTAACAGATATACAAGTTTAGGGAATTCTTCTCCTATTTGTTGACCTTTGTGATTTTTCATTCCTTCTAATCTTTGATTTATCATTTCTTCACATATTAAAGCCATTTCTCTTTCATATTCATGACCTTCTTCAATTTCTAAATATATAGTAGAAAATGGTGATTGACCATTACTTGTATGAAGAGTTGATAATTGATATCTTATAGTCTGTATACCAGACTTTAATTCTTCTAACATTCTATCTTCTGCCAGTTCATGTGCCATTTCTTCAGAGTACTTTTCTTTATATTTATTGAAATACTTATTATAAGAAACTCTTAAAAATGGTGCTATATGTCTAATTGTTATAGTATTTCCACCATATTGACCACTAGCTATTTGAGCTATTATTTGAGTAACTATAGTACAAGCTGTACTAAATGACTTTGGTGACTCAACTAATTTATTATTTATTACCGTTCCATTTTGAAGCATATCTTCTAAGTTTATAAGCATACAATTGTGAATTGATTGCATTGCATAATCCATATCGTGATAATGAAGTACACCCTCATCGTGAGCATGAACTATATGAGCTGGTATTATCTTTCTTCTCGATATATCTTTAGACACTTCACCTGCTATCAAGTCTCTTTGTGTTGAAGCTAATATACCATTCTTATTAGAATTTTCATTTATTACTTCTTCATTAGTTTTATTTAAAAGACCTATTATACTGTCATCCGTAGTATTTACTTCTCTTTTAAATGATTGTACTGCTCTGTATCCTTCATAAGCTTTTGCTGTTAACTCATGCTTATATTCTATTAATTTGTTGTATACCATGTTCTCAACTTGATATACAGTTGGAGAATTTTCTTTTTCAAAACAACTTATTTCTATTTCATCTGCTATTTTTTTAGCTATTTCTTCTTCATATATTCCGCTTCCATATTTCATAGCTTTAAGTATTGCATCCTCTATTTTACATTTATTAAATTTAACAATACTTCCATCTCTTTTTATTATATTTAAGTTCTTGACCATAAAAATACTCCTTTTAACACTTTATTATCCCTAAAATTTTGTAAAATAAAAATAATATTTTTAACAAAATCTTACTTTTATTTCACAAAATCCTATTGACTTTTCTTACTATATATGAATCATTTTTTCAATCCTTAAGCACCATATGTAGTATCACATCAGTTATTGTATACTATATATAGTGGACTATCAAGCATTTTTTAAACGCTAAAATTTTATTTTTTTGTCAATACTTTTGACAATATTTTTTATATTTTAATTTATAAAAATCTATTTCATTTTTATAAATTAATAAGTATAATAGAGTTTTTATTTAAATTTAAATATTATTGTTTTCAAATAAAAATGTAGATATGAATTAATTCATACCTACATTTTTATCTATGCTTCTTCTACTATTTTTTTATTATCTTTTTTTGTTAACTTTGATTTATTATACTCTTTTATTGCAACATCACTATAATAAGTAGATATTGCAAATATAGATATTATTGATCCATATGTTATTGATAAATCTGTAAATGTAAGATGTTCTTTTTCGTATCCATTTCCTTCTGGAGCTTCTATATCTTGTGGTTTTATATGTTGAGCAACATATGTTAATGTATTTGTAACCTTTGTAAAGTATTCTGTTCTATATGTAGTATATATACCCAATATTAGTACTATTATAACAACAGAATTTACTAAAATCTTAGATATACTATTACTTTCTTTTATCTTAAATATTTTTTTAAACATATTCATTATAAAATTCCAATAAAGCCCTATATGCATACCGATTAAAGCTATTGATAGGTATGAAGCTCCAAAATGAAGCATCTTCCAAAACATTACTCTATCATAAGTTGTTGCTTTCATCATAAGTACCCCACTTGCTATTATTGAAAAAATACTTATAAATAAGAATAAACTTAGTATATATGATATTTTTACTCTTAATTTTAATTTTTTATCAAATAATCTCTTACTTATATTTATTATCCATTTTTTGTTTAAAATCATATGCACTAATATAAATGCTGCAAATACATACCCACCTATTATATGAAATTTAAAACTTATCAAGTTTTTATTAAAAAAAGTTATGAATAATACAGCCATAGCTATATCTAGTATAAATTTTATAATATTCTTTTTATTCATAATACCATCCTTTATGACTTTTATCGATATTGATTTTCAACTTCATATATATTCTACAGTTTTTTATAGCCTTATTCTTATTCTATATTTAGAGTTTATAAATATATTTGTATAATTTATGTTTCCTAATACACAAAAGCACTAGGAGTATGCCCCCTAGCGCTATTTTTAATTACTTTCTTTTTCTTCTATTTAATAATGTACCTAATGCCATTAATGAAGTTCCTACTCCCATAGCCATTGTTCCGTCTATAGCTGATCCAGTTTGTGGAAGAGTTGATGTTCCATCACTTGATACTTCATAATCTTTTACAAATGTTAACGTATCTTCTAATAATTTAACTGTAAATTCTATATTTCTAGACATTGGTACTACATACATTCCAACTTTTATTGTATCACTTAAACTAGATACCTTAAATCTTAAGCTTATGCTATCTCCTGATTTAGCTGTTACCTTATGAGATACTTTGCTTCCATTTACATATATAACATGATTTTTCATAAATTCTGATCCTGTAAATGTTAATGTTACATATTTTTGTCCATCTATTTCCTCAACTTTAGATGTAGAATTTAAGTATTTTCTAGCCATATCTTTCCCAGTTTGACTTTCATGATTTACTGTATTTTTTATAGTATATAGTTTTCCTTTTTTAACTGTACTTTCTGTTGTAGTATCTGAAGATGATGTACTTCCACTTGTTGATGATGAACTTCCTGATGTTGTACCATTTGTTGTTCCACTTGTTGTTCCTTCTGTTGAAGAAGATGATATTTTTTCAATAGTTGACGTTTCTAATCCAACAGTATAGTTTATATTCATTCCCATAGCTGTTATATATGATGATACACCTATCTTTGAGTCCACTGAGTTAACTTCAAATGTAACCTTAGCATTATTTTTATCTTCTGTTATAGCTACATTTGCTCCATCAACAGATATCTTAATATTTTCCATAGTCTTGTATAAATCTGATGCAAATTCTAATGTTGCATACATCTTTCCATCTTTTACTTCTATGTAAGATGTTTCTTTTAAAGAATTTCTTACCATACTTGATCCCATTGAACTATTTCCTGAGTAAGTAGTTGTATTCTTTATTTTATATTTTCCATCTTCTAATTTCTCTCCACTTACTGCTTCTTTTTCTAAAACTGTTACTGTTATAGTTTTAGTTGTAGTAGACCCTTGTGAATCTGTAACTTTATATGTAACTGTATACTTTCCAGCCTTAGTTGTATCTACATTACCAACAACTTCTATTTTTGATGTTAAATCTCCATCTTCCTTATCTGTAGCTACTCCACTTGTCGCTCCACTTAAAGCATCAAATTCATCTCCTACATATATTGATGAATCTGTTACATTTATTACTGGTGCATTATTTTTTGTTTCAAGCTCTGGTGTCTCTGCTAACTTTACATTTACAGTAAAATCATGTGGTGGCATATTAGGTACTGGTATATTAACATTATAACTTAATTGTATATTTGAATCTAAACTTGCTAATTCAACTGTATACTTTCTATTACTTGATTTTTCAAAATTAGTTGTTTTCCCATCTACTGCTATTCTTATATTATCTATAAGACTATATTGAGAATCTGTAAATTCAAGAGTTATGTATATTTTTCCATTTTTAACTTCTATTAATGTATTTTCTGATAATGCATCTCTTAAAGATTGGTATCCATGACCAGATGTTATTATTTCTCCATCTTTTACATATTCTATTTTATTTGCTACTGAATACACCTTATCTTCTAATGTTCTTTCTATTACTGTAGTATTTTTATCTATACTACCGTCTGCATAAATATTATTTAATCCCCCTGATGTTATAACTGATATTATTGCCATAGCTGTAACCGCCACTTTTAAACCTTTTTTTCTTAAAGCCATTTTTTCTCCTCCATTTTATCAATTAATAATAATTTTCATCTATCATTGACTTTTCAAATTTTATACTTTATATTATTTATTATATGATATTGATTTTCATTAACGAGTTAATTATATATTTTTTATACATAAAAGTTTTAAGTATATTTGCATTTTTTAAATTTTTTTTGCTTAAATTTATTTTTAGAATAATTTTTGGGAGTTTTTTATGAATTTTATAATTTCAGTACTCAAAGATTTTTATGAATGTTGCAATATGCCTGTAAAGGCTATTTCAAGTGAGTTTGATGATATATATAAAATTGGATACAATGATTATTTTGAAGAAATATTTCCACTAGAACAAATAAAAGATTTAATAAATCATTCAGGTAGTCATTTAGATATCAATTTAGACAGCAATATAGACATTTATTATAAGGTTGTAAGTATTTCTAAGTTTAATAAAAACAAAGGCTTCTTTGTATTAGGACCTATATCAAATAAACCTGTTGGTAATACTTCACATAATATACCTTATCGTTCTTTAGAGTGTTCTAATTATATGTCTAAGCTCATTTTGAATATAGCTGATGATAAATTTGATAAGAATATAAATAATAAATTATTTAATCCTTACATAAGAAAGGCTATAGAATATGTTCATGAAAATTATAGTCAAGATATAACAATTGACTCATTATGTAATTACTTAGATATCAATAAGAGTTATTTTTGTAGCTTATTTAAAAAATATACTGGAAATACATTTTCATATTTTTTAAATCACTTCAGAGTTGAAAAAAGTAAAAAGCTTTTAATAGATACTGATTTAAACCTACTCGATATTGCAATAACTGTTGGTTTTAATAATCAAAATTATTATAGTATGGTGTTTAAAAAATATACAAATATGAGTCCATCTAAATATAGAGCTTCTATTTCTTTAGAAGAATAAAAATAGCCTGTATACTTTTTGTTAATTTAGTATATAGGCTATTTTATAATTACTTTCTATTTTTTATTAAAGTTTATCTCTATTTTGTCAACTTGAGGTGTTAATTGTATTAATTCCACTTTTGCCTTTTCAAACATGTATTTAGATGCTTTTATAGAATCTGTATCTGCATATTTATCTTCTAAATAGTATACTGTCTTTATTCCAGATTGAATAATATTTCTTGCACAATCATGGCAAGGGAATAAATTTACATAAATCCTACAACCCTCTAAAGACTTTCCTCTGGCATTTAATATTGCATTTTGTTCAGCATGTACTACATATGGATATTTAGTTTCTAAAAATTCTCCTTCTCTTGACCAAGGAAAATCTTCATCACTACAACCATTTAAAAATCCATTATATCCAATAGATACGATTCTGTTATCTTTATCAACTATGCATGCTCCAACCTGAGTAGATGGATCCTTACTTCTCATTCCTGATAATAATGAAATACCCATAAAATAATCATCCCAAGATATGTAATCAGTCCTTTTCATAATTACCTCCATTTGAATTAAAAATTTGCTTCATTAATTTCATTAACGATATAACACTCACTACCTATTTGTTTATATTCATTACTCAAAATATATTACTTTATATCAAAATTCATTTTATATAGCCCTATAACATTGTCTATTAATGAATTTATAGTAGCTTTTCC
>JABLTR010065289.1_pt1 | contig 12731 bp, 12 predicted proteins | sample 7160071 | NCBI WGS metagenome assembly JABLTR01 (sample SAMN14651230, study PRJNA627086) | human gut metagenome | isolation source: feces | host: Homo sapiens
CCCCCTCCCGTCCCCCGCCCTCCGGGCCGGGGGAGGCGCAGGGTTGCGAATCCGCTGCGGCGGGGCTTTCTGGCCCTTCGGGCCAGATTTCCGACGTAAAGTCGGAAATCACGGTTGACAAGGGGCCCAAACTGTGCTACTCTGTCATTGCAGGGTTGCATGTAAATGCACCATCCTTACTACGAAAGAGGCCCGGACACATCGTGCCCGGGCCTCTTTCCCTGAGACATAGAACACCGCTCGCGGCCATCCTATGCGCCTAACGCATCAAAACCTCTGTTATTTTGTTGCGTTAACTGGATCGCACCATATTCAGACACAGATGTCATACACGGCTGTTCTGCTGCTTTACCTATGCCCTTTTCTCGAACGGGCTTTACTGATTTGAGGTCATTTATGGAACGTTACAACGACGCGCCGCAGATCCTGCGCGACTTTTTATCCTATCACGAGACGATCAAGGGCCAATCCCGCCGCACCGTCTCCGAATACTATCTCGACCTGCGCATGTTTCTGCGCTTTCTGAAGCTCATGCGCGGTGAGCTGCCGTACAACACACCGCTCGAGGATATTCCAATCACGGACATTGACGCAGCCTTTCTGGCCTCGGTCAGGACGTCGGAGATCTTTGATTTCCTGTCCTACCTGTCGAACGACCGCGAAAATCCGGAATCCCCTGACGCGCCCGGCATCAACACAGCCTCGCGCGCGCGCAAGCTCTCGGCCATCAAATCCTTTTACAAATACCTGACGGTCAGCACCAAGCAGATCACGGAAAATCCTGTCAAGGACATAGAATTTCCTAAAATCAGGAAAAGCTTGCCCAAATACCTGACGCTTGAGGAATCGACGGCGCTGCTCCGCACGGTCGACGGACCGAATCAGACGCGCGATTTCGCGATCCTGATGCTCTTCCTGAACTGCGGCATCCGCCGCTCCGAGCTGGTAGGCCTGAACCTGACGGACGTCTATGACGACCGCATCCGCGTCGTCGGCAAGGGCAATAAGGAGCGCATCGTCTACATGGGCACGGCCTGCCGCGAAGCCATCGACCGCTATATGGTGGAGCGCCGACAGATCGTCCTCAGCGACAACCGCGCGCTCTTCGGCTCGCGCGACAAGAACCGCATCAGCGTCAGCGCAGTCCATCGGCTCGTCAAAAAACACCTGCTCGAGGCCGGGCTGGACGCAACGCAGTTTTCCGCGCACAAGCTCCGCCACACGGCTGCGACGCTGATGCTTGCCAACGGCGTCGACCTGAAAACGCTGCAGGAGGTGCTCGGACACGAAAACCTGAACACCACGCAGATCTACACGCACATCGAAAATACGGACAAGAAGATCGCCGCAGAGGCCAATCCCCTCTCCAAGTTCAAATAAAAACACGGACTTTTCAAATGAAAAGTCCGTGTTTTTGTGATTTTAACCGCCGAGATAGGCTTTTTTGATCGCGTCGCTCTCCAGCAGCTCGTGGCCGCTGCCGCTGAGCGTGATCTTGCCGGTCTCGAGGACGTAGGCCCGGTCGGCCACCTCGAGCGCCATCTGCGCATTCTGCTCGACGAGCAGGATGGTTGCGCCGGCCTTATGCAGCTCGCGGATGATGTCGAAGATCTGCTCGACCAGCAGCGGGGCCAGGCCCATCGACGGCTCATCCAGCATCAGCAGCTTCGGCTCGCTCATCATCGCGCGGCCCATCGCCAGCATCTGCTGTTCGCCGCCGGAGAGCGTGCCGCCGATCTGCTTGCGGCGCTCCTTCAGCCGCGGGAACAGATCGTAGACATGGGCCATATTGCCCTCGATCGTGCTGTTCGGGCGGGTATACGCGCCCATTTCAAGGTTTTCCTCAACGGTCATGTGCTGGAAAATGCGGCGTCCTTCCGGACACTGGGCGAGGCCCATCTGCACGACCTTGTTCGGCGAAATGCCGCCGAGCGGCTTGTCCATGAAGGTGATCGAGCCGCTCTTCGGATGCAGAAGGCCCGAGATGGTGTTCAGAACGGTGCTCTTGCCCGCGCCGTTCGCGCCGATCAGCGTGACGATCTCGCCCTCGTTGACCTCGAGCGAAACGCCCTTGACCGCGTGGATCGCGCCATAGTAGACATGGATATCATTCACGGAAAGCAGCATCTTCTCAGCCCTCCTTCTTCTTGCCGAGGTACGCCTCAATGACGGCAGGATTGTCCTGGATGTCCGCCGGGGTGCCCTTTGCGATGATTTTACCGAAGTTCAGCACGCAGATGCCCTCGCAGATGCCCATGACGAGGTTCATGTCGTGCTCGATCAGCATGATGGCAATCTGGAATGTATCGCGGATCTTCACGATGTTCTCCATCAGCTCCGTCGTCTCCGACGGGTTCATGCCGGCTGCCGGCTCGTCGAGCAGGAGCAGGCTGGGGTTCGTGGCCAGCGCGCGGACGATCTCAAGCCGCCGCTGCGCGCCGTACGGCAGCGAACCAGCAAGATGATCGGCGACAGACTCCATGTTGAAAATGCTGAGCAGCTCCATCGCACGTTCTTTGGCAATGCGCTCACGCCGCCAGTAATCCGGCAGGCGGAGGATCGCGGTGGCCGCGGAGTATTTCATCTCCTCGTTCAGCGCGACCATGACGTTGTCGAGCACCGTCAGGTTCTTGAACAGACGGATGTTCTGGAAGGTACGGCCGATTCCCATGTGGTTGACCTCGATCGTGCTCTTCCCTGCCGTGGACACGCCGTCGAGCAGGATGCTGCCGCGCGTCGGCTTATAGACGTTCGTCAGCAGGTTGAAGATCGTGGTCTTGCCGGCGCCGTTCGGGCCGATCAGGCCGGTGATCTCGGTCGCGCCGATGGCGAGGTTGAAATCGCTGACGGCGGTCAGACCGCCGAAATCAATGCCGAGGTGCCGCGTCTCGAGGATCGGGCGGCGGCCCACATCACGTTCGGTCAACAGGTTGGTATAGGGCTGCGGAACCAGCTTCGGCTGTGTGTTATTCATGCTCAGCGGCCTCCTTTTTCCCCTTTTTCGACAGATTCGGACGGAAAATGCGGTTGAGAAGTCCCTCCAGCGAACGGGACAGCGAGAAGTCGTAGCTGCCGAGCAGCCCCTTCGGCCGGAAGATCATCATCACGACCAGCGCCAGCGAGTAGACGACCATGCGGTAGTCGGAGAACGAACGGAGCAGCTCCGGCAGGATGGTCAGCACCGACGCGGAGATGACCGAGCCGAGCATCGAACCCATGCCGCCGAGCACGACCATGACGAGGATCTCGATGGACTTCATGAACTTGAACGTCGAGGGATAGAGCGAGCCGAGATAGCCTGCGTAGAGGCAGCCCGCGATACCGGCCAGCATGGCCGACAGCACGAAGGCGAACGTCTTATAATAGGTCGTCCGGATGCCGACGCTCTCAGATGCGATCTCGTCTTCTCGGATGGAGAGGATCGCACGGCCATGGCGGGATTTCATGATCGTGTGGATGATGAAGCACGACACGACGACGCAGATGAAAACGAGCGTGAACGAGGAGTACTTCGGGATGCGCTTGAGGCCGGCTGCGCCGTAGGTGAAGTCAAAGCCGAGGATGCTGTCGATGTTCGTCAGCACGACACGGATGATCTCGCCGAAGCCCAGCGTGATGATGGCCAGATAGTCGCCGCGCAGACGCAGCGCCGGGATACCGATGATGAGGCCGAAGATTCCGGCGACGACTGCGCTGATGAGCAGCGCGATCAGGATGTACGGAATGGTCGCGGCCGTGTTCCCTTCCTTCAGCAGCGCCGCCATCGGCACCGCCTTCATGAAGATGCCGCCCGCGTATGCGCCGACGGCCATGAAGCCCGCGTGGCCCAGCGGAAGCTGGCCGAGGTAACCGGTCGCAATGTTCAGCGAGACGGCCAGAATGATGTTGATGCCGACCATGATCAGAATGCCGGACCAGTAGTTCGAGATGACACCGGCAGAGATCAGCGACGTGAACAGGAACCACGTTGCCACGATCAGCACCAGATTGATGACGTAGCGCAGCGGCATCGGGATACGGATCCGGGATGCGCCCTTCGGGGCGGAGGCGTTGTTCTTTTTCATAGTATCCTCTCCCCTCCTTACACTTTTTCAACCTGTGGACGACCAAGAATGCCGGTCGGCTTGACCAGAAGCACCACGATCAGGATCGCGAAGACGACGCCGTCCTTCCAGACGGAGAGGTTCACCGCGGAGACCAGCGCCTCGAGCAGACCGATCGCAAAGCCGCCGATCATCGCGCCGGGAATCGAGCCGATGCCGCCAAGCACCGCCGCGACGAAGGCCTTCAGGCCCAGCATCGAGCCCATCGTCGGCGACGCCTGCTGGTACGCGCAGAGATACAGAACCGAACCGATACCGGCCAGCGCGGAGCCGATGGCGAATGTGAACGAAATGGTCTTATTCAGACTGATGCCCATCAGCTGGGCTGCGCCCATGTCCTCGGACACCGCGCGCATCGCCTTGCCGAGCTTTGTCTTCTGGACGGTCAGCGTCAACGCGACCATCGCCACGATCGTTACCGCGATCGTCAGCAGCGCGGCCTTGCTGATCTTCAGGCTGCCAAGCACGACCTGACCGGTCACGATCGGGTCCATGCTCTTCGTGTCTGCGCCGAAGAGCAGCTGCGCGCCGTTCTCCAGCAGGAACGAAATGCCGATGGCCGTGATGAGCAGGCTCAGACGCGGGGCCTTGCGGAGCGGCGTGTAGGCGACCTTTTCGATCACGACGCCGAGAATGGTGCTCGCGGCAATGGCGATCACGATCGAGGTGATCGGATGCATGTGGAAGGTCGTCATCGCGTAGTACGCGGCGTAGGCGCCGACCATGATGATGTCGCCGTGCGCGAAGTTCAGAAGCAGGATAATGCCGTAAACCATGCTGTAGCCAAGCGCGACCAGCGCGTAGATCGAGCCGGTCTGCAGGCCGTTCAAAAACTGGGAAAACAGCAATGCCATAAGATTCCCTCTCTTTCCTCTTTTTGCGGAGTTGGTGTTTGCTGCGGACACCCGATGGATGCTGCCGTCTTACCCGCCGGAGGCATCCATCCGATGTCCGCCGGGTCCGACGCGGGTCTCCCCGCGCCGGACCGTTTGGACATTTCAATTTGTGATGTCAGATTTTGCTTTTTGATCTGATCGTCAGAGCGAAGCAATCTCAGTGAAACTGATCGCCTCAAAGGCAATACCGCAGAATTTGGCAAGTGCATTCAGCGAGAGATTTGGGATCAAGTCGAGATTTGGAAAACGCAGGAATACTCTGTGTATTTCAAGTTTTCCAAACCGAAGAATTGGAACAAAAGATCCGCTGAAGGCCGCAGACACAATTTTGCGGTCCTGCCTACAAAATTAATACATCTCTTTGTAGACTTCGTCGCCGCCGGTCAGCTCGATGATGGCAACGGACTTGATCGGGTTGTTGTCCGCGTCGAACGAATAGGAACCGGTAATGCCTGCGACACCGTCCATGTTCTTGATGGCGTCGATGACAGCCTGCTTGTATTCATCGGTGCCGGCAGTCAGGCCCTGATCTTCTGCAGCCTGCAGGCCGTAGGCCATGATCATGGCAGCGTCGTAAGCGAGCGGTGCAAACATGTTCGGGACGGATTCCACGTTGAAGGTCGAGCAGTAGTCCTTTTCAAACTGCGCAACGCTCTCGGTGCCGGGGGCGTAGCCGGAGCAGTAGACGGAGCCTTCGAGGTCCTCCGCAGAGGCGTAATCCTTGACAGAGCCGAAGCCGTCGCCGCCGAGGAAGGTCGCTTCGCAGCCAGCCGCGCGGGCCGCGGAGATGGCCAGACCAGCTTCAGCGTAGTAGATCGGAGCAAAGACAACATCGGGATCCTTGGAAGCAATGTTGGTCATCTGCGCCTTGAAGTCCTTGTCGCCCTCGGCGAACGCCTCGGTGTCGACGATCTCGAGTCCGAGCTCTTCGGCCTTCGCAACGAACGCATCCTTCAGACCTTCGGAGTAGTCGCTGCCGGTCTGGAAGAAGACGGCCGCTGTCTTGGCGCCGAGCTTTTCAACGGCGTAGCTCGCCATCTTCTCGCCCTGGAACGGGTCGATGAAGCAGGCACGGAACACGTTCGTGCGGACTTCGCCAGTGTCTTCCATGATGGTGACGCCGGTCGCCGTCGCGGAGGCGGTGATCTGCGGCATGTTGTCTTCGTAGGTCGCGTCAGCCAGCGCGATGGTTGCGCCGGTCAGGACGGAGCCGACCACAGCGGTGATGCCGCTCTCCTTCGCCAGATTGTAGGAGTTGACAGCCTCGACGCCGTCGCCCTTGTCATCGTACTCGAGGACCTTGACGGTCTTGCCGTTGATGCCGCCGTTGGCATTCAGCTGATCGAAGTACAGCATGACAGCGTTGCGCACGGGGAGGCCGTACTGGGCATAGTCGCCGGTGGTGTTGCCGATGAAGGCGATGGTGATCTCGCCGCCCTCGGAAGAGGCGTCGGAGGAATCGGAGCTGGTGTCCGCGGTGTTGTCGGCCGCAGTGTCACCGCTGGTGTCGGTGGCCTTGTCGCCGCAGGCTGTCAGGCAGCCGAGCAGCATGACCACGGCCAACACGAGACTGAGGAGCTTCATCATTTTTTTCATTTTCGTTTACCTCGCTTTGTGTTTGATTTGCTTTTTTATCGCAACCGGTCTCCCGGCTGTTTGCCATTCAAAAAAGCGGCCCTGCAAAAAGCAGAACCGCTTCAAATCCTCTGATCCCGGCCCTAGGCCGTCTCAAAGATCCGCGCGAATACGCTTTTTGCATTTCCCTGCTTGTTCCATACAAGCAGGCCAATAATCATCAGAACATTGATCATAATTACCAGCGCCAGCAGGCTGATCAGGCCGATAAGGCGCAGAACTACTGCCAGAACCAGTACAACAAAAAAGGACACTGCGCACATAGCAGTGTCCATGGAAAGATTCTCGGATGCAGACGCAGCTTCCATACGAGCGCTGCAAGCGGCCGGTGCGCACATTGCGGCATCGGCATGAGCAGTATTCTGTTTCATCATGAACTGAGCCATTCTGCGCGCCTCCTTGCTAAGATGGCCTCATTATACCCGCTTACTTTAGCGATGTCAAGTGCTGAAATATGAAAAATGCGCGAAAAAACGCGATTCATTTTGTAATAAGTACACAAAATCCCACTTTGGCCTTTTTCACATGCCCGCATTTCACGGACGGATGTGCTTTTGGCGCGCACTACCCTCCCCTTTTTCGCCAAATTCGCATGGAAGACTTGCATTTTTCGGAACTTTTTGCTATGATGTTCCCGCGTCTTTCGACGCGATCTCGGCGAATCTCCGCCAGATAAGGTGTGTGAGTAACTATTATGGAAAAGAAAAAGCGTCGCTGGGGCGATCGGAAGGACGGCGTGCTGCTGCGTGATCTCGACGGCATGCATTTCATCACGCCGCTAATCTATCCGAACCGCTGCGACAACGAGGCGTACATTTCCGAGACCATCGATCTCACGAATATCAACGCCTACCTCAAGCAGAAAAACGAGACAGAGACGGAATTTCCCTACACGATGTTCCATCTCATTGTCGCGGCCCTGATCAAGACGATCACGCTGCGGCCCAAGATGAACCGCTTCATCGCCAACAAGAACTTCTATCAGCGCAACGAGGTCTCGGCCTCTTTCGTCGTGAAGAAGCAGTTCGCCGACAATGCCGCCGAGGCCCTCGCCGTCGTCCACGCGAAGGACGATTCCACGCTCGGCACGCTGCATGAAGACCTGCGGCATCAGATCCTCGACTGTAGGGACATCAACAAGGTCGACTCCTCGACCGACAGCATGGACATGTTCAACCGGATGCCCCGCTGGCTCGGCAAGTTCATCGTCTGGATCCTCACGCGGCTCGATGTCCACGGCATCGTCCCCGCCAGCCTCATCGAGACCGACCCGTATTACTGCTCGGTCGTCCTCTCAAATCTCGGCTCGATCAAGCTCAAGTCCGGCTACCACCATCTGACCAACTGGGGCACCTGCTCCATCTTCTGCATCATCGGTGAAAAGTCGAAGCGCCCCGTCTTCCACGAGGACGGCACGGTCGAAATGCGCGAAATGCTCGATCTCGGCCTTACCATCGATGAGCGCCTGGCCGATGGCTATTACTATTCCAAGACCATCCGCCTGCTGAAAACCCTCTTGGAAACCCCCGAGCTCCTCGAGACCCCCGCCGCCCAGGAAATTGAATACTGATCCGCACATGTAGGGGCCGATGCCCTCATCGGCCCAAAGGCCCCCTCTACCAAGAGGGGGCTGTCACCGAAGGTGACTGGGGGAGATCCCCGCCGAAGCGGATAGCCTCCCTTGTGTAAAGGGAGGTGTCAAAAATCGAAGATTTTTGACGGAGGGATTGTCAAACTGCAAACACACGCTGATAAAAGCACCAGACCTCTTTTCAGAGGTCTGGTTTATTTTATCCATGTTTCACAGCTGCATCACAGCGCACCTCGATCTGCTCGATGCGGTGCGCCTCGACGCGTTTCACACGCACGTGCAGGCCGTTCCATTCGAACTCCTCGCTAGCCTCCGGTACACGTCCGAATTGCTCCATGACCCATCCGCTGACCGAGACCATCTCCGAATCTGTCTTGACGTGGAAATGCTCGCAGAACTCCTCGAGATCCATCCCCGCGTCGACCAGATAGGTGTCCTCGCCGGTCTTGTGCAGCAGTACTTCGATCTCGTCGTGTTCATCCCAGATCTCGCCGACCAGCTCCTCCAGAATGTCCTCCATCGTCACGATGCCGCAGGTGCCGCCGTATTCGTCGACGACGACCGCAATGTGCGTCTTCCCCTTCTGCAGTTTTTTCAGCAGCAGGCTGATCGGCTCATTTTCGAGCACGAAGATGACCGGCGACAAGATCTCGCGCAGCGGCTTGTCCGTAATGCCGCAGCCGACGTAGAAATCCTTCTGATGAACCGTCCCGAGAATATTGTCGATGCTGCCCTCATAGACCAGCAGCCGCGAATGCTTCGTCTCGGAGAACATCGCCGCGATCTCCTCCGGCGAGGAACCGACCGGGAGCGCCGCCAGATCGACCCGATGGACGAGAATGTCCTGTGCTTCCTGTTCGGAGAACTCGATCGCATTTTTCAGCAGTTCTCCCTCGTTCTTGTCGATGCTTCCGTCCTGCTGAACCTCGTCGACCAGCATCAGCAGCTCCTCCTGCGACATCCGGCTGTCCGGATTCAGGCGGAACAGCTTCGCCAGCAGCTTTTTCCAAAGCGAGAACAGGAAATTCAGTGGTGTGAATACCCAGATCAAAAACTGGATGAACGGCGCGGAAAACATTGCGAATTGCTCCGCGCAGTCCTTCGCGATGCTCTTCGGCGAGATCTCTCCGAAGATGAGCACCACCACCGTCACCACGACCGTGGAGATCGTCGCACCCGAATCGCCGTACTGCCGCACGAAGATCACCGTCCCGAGCGACGCCATCGCGATGTTCACGATGTTGTTGCCGATGAGCACAGTTGAGATGAGCTTGCCGTACTGTTCCTCCAGCCGGCAGGCCAGCGCGGCCTTCTTGTTCCCCTTCTCGGCCAGTGCCTTCAGCTTTGTGGTGTTAACTGAGGAAAACGCGGTCTCCGTCGCGGAAAAATAGGCCGATAAGACCAGGCAGACAGCCATGATCATGATGTATGTACTGGTAGCCAAAGTTGATACTCCTTGATTTGTCAAATTTAGAACCTCTAAAATGCGCAAAAAAGCACGTCCGCCCAACTAGATACGACTCTAGCAGCGCAGATATGCCCGTACATCGATATGACAAGTCAAGTGGTTTTCGTCGCTGCTGTCTGCGTCCATACGCGGTCTGTCACCTCCAAACAGCAATTTTTGTCATTATATCAGAATCACGCGATCCTGTCAATCGGCGGAGCAGCAGCCTTACGACTGCTGTTCCGCCGCAGCGATCTTCTCTTTCGTATCTTCCCGGATCGCTTCGCGCAGTTCGCGCAATACCGGTGACCACGCGACCGCGTCGTCCGCATACGTCATGTTGAGCTGATACTCGTGCGGCTCCCACGTCGCAATGTCCGATTCGTTGTGCTGCACGATGGCCTCCAGCTTGTCCATCGCCTTGTAGAGCTTCGCCTCCGGCGTCTGCAGTGCGATCATTTCGCGGTAGAGCGCGGCCATTTCCCCGGAAACAGGCTCCGGCAGGCTCCGCACCCACGCCATCAGCTCCGCTTCCTCGCGCGCTTCGTCCGCATCCGTCTTGGCAAACGTCGGGATGTCCCCGATGAAGCATTCGCCGAGGTCATGAATGAGGCACATCCGGATGACCTTGTCGATGTCCGCATCCGGAAATGCATCCTTCATCCAGAATGCCATCAGCGCGATGCGCCAGCTGTGCTCCGCGACCGATTCATGCCGCCCGCCGGACGTATAGCAGTGCCGCGTCTCGTCCTTCAGCCGCTCCGCCACATGCAGCGCATCCAATAAAGCTCTCGCTTCCATATCCCTCTCCCCTTTTTCAGACCGGCAGAGCGAACTCAATCGCCTCCCGGATATTCCGCACCCGCACGACCTCGAGCCCGTCTGGGATCTGTACATTGCCTGTCCCGTGCCGCGGGATCAGGCATTTTTTGAACCCGATGCGTGCCGCCTCGGCCAGCCGCTGCTGCAAAGCCAGCACCGAGCGCACCTCGCCCGTCAGGCCGACCTCGCCGATGGCCGTCACGTCGGAGTCCATCGGCTTGTCGCGGTAGCTCGACGCCACGGCCAGCACCAATGCTAAGTCTGCCGCCGGCTCATTGAGCTGCAATCCGCCGATGACGTTGATATACCCGTCACACATCCCGATGTTCAGCCCGCCGCGCTTTTCCAGCACAGCAAACAGCAGATTTGCCCGGTTGAAGTCAAAGCCGTCCGTCGTCCGCCGCGGCACGTTGAAGCTCGTCCGCGCGACGAGCGCCTGAATCTCGGCCATCACCGGCCGTGAACCCTCCATCACACATGCCACGCACGTGCCCGGCGCGTGGAGCGGCCGCCCGGAGAGCAGCATCTCCGACGGATTCGGCACCTCGACCAGTCCGTTCTGTTCCATCTCGAACACGCCGATCTCGTTTGTCGAGCCAAAGCGGTTCTTGACCGCCCGCAGGATGCGATAGTTGCTTGTCTGCTCGCCCTCAAAATAGAGCACGCAGTCCACCATGTGCTCCAGCACCTTCGGCCCCGCGATCGCGCCTTCCTTGTTGACGTGTCCAACGACGAAGACCGTAATGCCCGTCGATTTTGCCAGCTGCATCAGCAGCATCGTACACTCCTTCACCTGTGACACGCTGCCCGGCGAGGAGGTATTTTCCGCGTGGTAGAGCGTTTGGATCGAGTCCACGATCAGAATGTCCGGCTTCACCACATCCACGCTCCCGATGATCGCATCAATATCCGTCTCCGCCAGCAGCATCAGCTCGTCGTTATCGACATGCAGCCGCGCCGCGCGCAGTTTGATCTGCTGCTCCGATTCTTCGCCGGACACATACAGAACCTGTGCCGTTTTTCCGAGATACGAACAAATCTGCAGCAGCAGTGTCGACTTGCCAATACCCGGCGCACCGCCGACCAACACCAGCGACCCGGCCACGCCGCCGCCGCCCAGCACCCGGTCCAGCTCACCCATCCCGGTCGAAAACCGGATCTCATTCCCGACCGTCACGTCGCGCAGCTTCTTCGGCGCGCTCCGCGCCACGCCGCGCACGGCATTCTGGCGCGCCGGGGTCTTTTTGTCCTCAAACTCCACGATCGAGTTCCAGGCCCCGCACGCCGGACACTGTCCCTGCCAGCGCGGCGTCTCGTTGCCGCATTCGCGGCAGACAAATACCGTCTTAGACTTCATCCTCTGTTCCTCTTCCCTCCAGCCATTCGGTCAGCGCGCCGCAAACCGCCGCGCTCAGCCGCTGCTGGTATCCTTCGTCCTGTAAAAGCGCCGTCTCCGCCGCATTCGATAAAAAGCCGCACTCCACCAGCACCGCCGTCCCGTTCACGTGCTCCATCAGATACACGCCCTGCGACGGCTTCGCCTGCCGGTGATTGTCCTGGTCGACGCCCGCGCGCAGTGCAGCCTGCATCGCCTCGGCCAGCTCGCGGCTCCCGTCCGTTTTCGCGTAGAAGACCTGCGCGCCGCGGTATTTCGCTTCCGTAAAAAAGTTCTGATGCACGCTGAGCAGCACCGCGTTCGGCACCTGATTCGTCTGCAGCACGCGGTTTTTGAGGTCAGAGACCTTTTTCTCCGCAATGCCGCTGCATCCATCCGAATAGAGCGCCGTGTCTGTCTCGCGGAGCATCACGGTCTCCACGCCCGCAAACTGCAGCAGATCGCGCATCCGCAGCGCAAATTGCAGATTCAGTCCGCTCTCGAGCACTCCGTCTGGCGAACTCGCGCCGCCGTCCTCGCCGCCGTGCCCCGCGTCGATCACCACGACCGGCGCAGCCTGGATGTATGCCGAGGCCTCGCGCGCCAGCCGCGGCGCGGAATAGAGGCACATCGCCAAAACCAATGCAAACAAACACACCGCCAGCACCAGCGCAGACCGATTCTTCATTTCCATCACCTCACAGCATCCTATGAGGCGCAGAACCAGTATAGCATAGAAATTTCCCGCTGAAAAGCGCAAATATAATATAGGGTGTATCTGAAAACTCCCGACGCACCCGGACAGCGGGCCTTTTCACGCCGCGCCGCGTCATTTTTCCTTGAAATACGTCAGTATTCCTGC
>JABLTR010038401.1_pt1 | contig 12726 bp, 12 predicted proteins | sample 7160071 | NCBI WGS metagenome assembly JABLTR01 (sample SAMN14651230, study PRJNA627086) | human gut metagenome | isolation source: feces | host: Homo sapiens
AAGCAGCTCCATGGAAGGAAGAACATGACGCTGGTCTATCTCTGGAACCGCTACATGAAGACCTGCGAAGCAGAGGGGCGAAAGGGCTACCAGTACCGGCAATTCTGCAAGCAGTACAGTCGGTGGTGCGAAACGAACAAGGAATCCATGCATATCTGCGGATGTTGGAGGCCACCAAGGTCAGCTCGACTGGGCATCTGTATTTCATCCCGCGGCAGCACATGGATAAGGTCGATACGTTTGAAACGTTCATTGAGCAGCTCAGCGATATGAACCAGAATGACAATGCGCTCAGCGTCAACAGCTTTTACATCATTGACGATGCCAAGCAGCGCGACAAAATGACAGAGGAGTTTTATTCCGCGGTCAAAAAGGAGATCGCGCTGTATCAGGAGAAGGCCGACTACCTCATCCAGAGCGGCAGCAGAAGCCCCGCCGTCATGGAGCGGTGGGTCAACAAAATTGCCACGCTGGAGCAGAAGAAGCAGCACTATGAAGAAATTCTTCGCCGGGAGTTCGACGGCCTCGACGACGAATTTGAAACGCTGCGGCTTCTGTCGCAGGAACTGTCCGTGCGGGCAAACGGCCTGCGATTTCGGAAAGCGGCTTAAAGGATATTAAAGAAAACCGCTGGTTACCCAGCGGTTTTCTCCATTCTTTACAACTTTGGGGACATACAAGAACTACATTCTATCCCCACACTGTGCCGCTCGCACCGTCACAGAGAATCCATGTCTCCGCCATGCCCGTCCGTGCCAGCCGTCCGCGTGCAAAGACCTGTCCGTTCACAACAAACAGACCGTCGACAAGTTCGTTAAGCGCCATCGGCCAACCTTCTTCGTTCGTCGGGATGCTGTCTGCGTCATAATTTCCATTGCGGTAGTCGACCTGCGTGATGCCGATGGGATCACCAAATGCGTCGTACATCTCTGGCGACAGCGAGAGAATCGCTTTCTGCTCGCCTGTCTTCACGTCCATCGCGTAGCAGCAATCATAGTCGTAATTCTTGCCGCCATAGGCAACATAATAGACCGTGCCGTCATAGTAATTGAAATAATCGCCGATGGGGCCCTTATGCAGGACAGTGATCTCCTTCGTTTCGGGGTCAAGATGGCAGTAATCGCACATATCGTCCCAGAAATATATGCCTGTGTCGTCTGCGCTGAAAAATGCCGCATCGTATTTGCCTTCAAACAGGATCTCGCGCTCGTTTGCTTCGGTATTGTATGCATACAGCGTTCCGCTTCTGAAATCATACAGATACAGCTTACCCTCATAGTACGTGGTCGGCGCACAGCTCTCGTACAGAAGCGTTTGTGCGCTACCGTCCAGTTCTGCATGAAAGGTTCGCATGACGTTGTTCTCATCGCGGCAATCAAAATAAATGCCGCTTTCCGCTACAAGGAACGTATAGCAATAACCATCCACGAGCTTTTCTGCTTCACTTCCATCCGTGCGCACACGCCAGAGAGAAAACCCATCCCGGAAGTTTGAAAAATAGACCCAGTCACCCAGTACATTGATGCTGCTGGGCGCATAGTCCTCTGGCGGCAGCAGCTGCGTCTGTTCGCTGCCGTCCGTGCGCGCCCGGTAAAGGCCCCAGTCAGATTCGCTGCGGTAATAGACCCACTCGCCGTCTCCGGCCATCAGCCCGCCCTGCCCGATGTTTGCACCGGTGAAGCCCAATTGCTCAGTCTCTGAAAAGTCGCCGCTTTCTGTAATTGTAACAGATGTCGAGTCTTCAGCTTCCAGAGGAGATTCGGCCTGTTCGCTATTTGAAATTTCTTCGTTCTCCAATGGCTCTTGGGAAATTGAGGCGGGGACATCTTTGATTTGAATGGCACAGCACCCCACCAACCAGAACAAAAGTGAAGCGACTATACAAATAAGGTGGTATTGCTTTTTCATACGTTTGTCAGCATTCTCTTGTGTTTCATTTGCTTGGCTCCTTTCTATTTGACCATAACCAGATTCTTCGCCGTCTCTGCTCAGAAGTTCATTCTGAGAAGGCGGCGAGATCCAGATCGCCGTTACACCCAGATTTTTAATGTAGTCCAGCTTCTGCGTGATACCCTTCCAGTCACCGCCCTGTGTGTATTTGAGCTGTCCGGGGCGATACTCCTGATTCAGCGTACCGCTATTTGTCGGGTCTGCATCATAGAAACGGTCCGTTAGAATCATGTAGATAATGTCGCTTTCATTCAGGACGGAACTGTTATCGGTCATCGCCTGAATTTCGGTATCGTTTGCCGCTTCAGTCGGTGTGAAGTTTCTTGCACCAGAATCGGCAACGGCGGTTGTGATTGAAGAACCTCCAAAGCCAGCAGCCAGGGCTGTCGGCGCGAGGATCATAGTTGAAACAAGTGCAAGAATCAGAAGTGTGGAGAGGAACTTCGTTTGGAACGTTTTCTTTGTCGTTAACACGAAAATGCCTCTTTACGTGATCTGAATGGAATCTGTTATCCTTTGATACCGCCGGTCTGCAAACCGGAAACGAAATATTTCTGGCAGCAGATGAAGATGATGAGCACGGGCAGCAGACTCGCCACGGACATGGCGAAGACGTAGCCCCACTGCGTAAACTGGTGCTGGCCGAAAAAGCCTGAGATGGCGATCGGCAGCGTGCGTTTCTGCGTGTCGTTCAGGACGGTCAGCGCCCACGGGAATTCCTCCCACGCCGTCAGGAAGTTGAAAATGCTGACGGACGCGATGGCCGGGCTTGCCAGCGGGCAGATGACCTTGAAAAACACAGTGAATACGCTGCCGCCGTCCATGTAGACGGCTTCGTCAAACTCCCGCGGGATGCTCTCGATGTAGCCTTTAATCATGAACGTAGAAAACGGGATGACCCACGCCACATAGAACGGCACCAGTCCCAGCAGCTTGTTCGTGAGCTTGAAGAACGAGGCGAGCTGATACTGCGTGATGATGAGCGTTGTGCCGGGGATGATCATCGTGCCGATGACGAGCGCGAAGAGCGCCTTCCTGCCGGGGAAGCGGAAGCGCGCGAGGCAGAACGCCAGCGCCGACGAGACAAAGGCCGCGATCACGACGGTCAGCACGGCGACGATCACGCTGTTGAGGAAGTTGATGTAGAACTTTTCCTGACTGAAGATGTACACATAGTTTTCAAGTGTGATGGTGTCCAGCGCGGGGAAGAACTTCGGCGGGAACTCATAGAGCGCGCCGTTCGGCTTTAAGGATGTGCTGATCATATAGATCATCGGCATGACCGACACCGCGCCACCGAGCAGCAGGAGCACATACCGCAGAATGTTGGACGGGAGCTCCCGTTTTTTGAGTGTATGCATATTGGGCCCTCCTACGAATTGGCTGCGTCCTTCTGCTTCATGGCTCTGAATTGCAGAACGGCGAGGAAAATGAGCGTCACGGCGACGACGAACGACAGCGCGGCCGCGTAGCCGAACGAGCCGGTGTTGAACGCCTTGTAATACATCCACGTGAGGACTGTCTCCGTCTGGTGCATTGGCTTGCCGCCGGTGATCATCTTGATGGACGTAAAGACGTTGAAGCCGCCGATGGTCAGCATGACGAGCGCGAAGAGGATCGTAGGCTTGATGCTGGGCAGCGTCACATAGAAGAACTTCTGGAACGCGCCGCAGCCGTCGATCCCCGCCGATTCATACAGCTCCTGCGGGACGCTTTGCAGCGCGGCCAGAAATACGACCAGATTCCATCCGACGCCCTTCCAGATGCCGAGCATCATCGCCACCGTCAGACCGCCCCAGCGGCTGTCGAGCCAGCGGATGTTGGACACCGTCAGGTGCAGCACGTTCGTGAGCACATAGTTGAGCATACCCTCGGTGTTGAAAATGTACCGGAAGATGAGCGAGACGATGACCCACGAGGTGATGACCGGGATGTAATAGATCACGCGGAACGTGACGCGGAAGCGCGGGATGGCATTGATGAGCACTGCAGCAAGTAAGCCCAGAATCATCTGTCCCGGCACAGTCACGAGCGTGTAGAGGAGCGTATTTGCAAATGCGATCCGGAACGTCTCGTCGGAGAGCACGTCGATATAGTTTTGCAGCCCGATGAACTTCTGGTGCAGCATCGAGCCGAGATCCCATTGCAGAAAGCTCATGTACAGGAGCTTGACGATGGGGTAGATCGTGAACAATGCGAAGACCAGAAGCCCCGGAAGCAGCAGAAGGCCGACCTGAAGACGGTCGCGTTTTGATTTCAGTTCCATAGAGCAGATCCTTTTTCAGATTTTCAAAGCAGGCCGAAGCCTGCTTTGAAAAAAGTTGCGTTTGGTTCGTCTGTCTGATATACTATGTTTATTCGGCAAGCAAACCGTCGATCGTCACAGCCAGCTGGTCGAGCGTCTGCTGCACGTCTGCGCCGTTGACGATCATATCGGTCATGGCGACGGTCAGCGCATTGTCGATCTCGGACCAGGAAGCGACAGTCGGACGGGCCTTTGCCGTCGTGATGGCCTCCAGGAACGGCGCGAACGACGCATCCTTTACGGTCTGGCTGTCCAGCGCCGTCATGTTGACGGGGATCTGGCCGCACTTGGCCATCTCCTCCTGCGCGTATTCGCTGGTCATGAACTTCATGAACTTCCACGCGCCTTCTTTATTGGCGGTGTTGAACATGGCGATGTCTTCGCCGCCCAGCACGGAGATCGAACCGGCGGAACCAGCGGGAACCTCACTCGTGCCGTAGTTGAAGTCGGGATATGCGCCGGCCAGCTCCGCGGTCTTCCACGGGCCTTCGAGCAGCATCATGTACCGGCCGGTGCCAAAACCGTCGGTCATGGGGATATCGCCGCTGTTAAAGCCGGTGAATTCGCCGTTCGCATAGAGGTCGACCAGCTTCTGCACGGCTGCGGCTGTTTCGGGGCTGTTGACATAGCCCGTGGCCGTGGTGCAGGCGTCGTCCGTGATATTGCCGCCGTTGCTCCAGATATAGGGCAGGACGTTCCAGCCTGCAAGCGCGGGCTCGTTCAGACCCCAGACCTGCTGGCCGTTTGCATTCGTACCGGACAGGGCGTGGATCGCGGCGAACATCTCATCCATCGTCTTGGGCACTTCGATCCCGGCCTCCGCGAGCGCGTCGGCGTTGTAGAACAGGATCTTCGTGTTCGTGTTGAGTGCCAGCGCGTAATAGCTGCCCTTGACCACGGCGGTGCTCATGGCGCTGGGAAGAAGCTGGCCTGCCACATCATTAAAATCACCCATCTGCTGATCCAGCGGGACAAGGATGTTCATTTTCTGGAACTCCGGGACCCACGCGATGTCCAGACGCGCCACATCGGGCAGGGTGTTCGAGCTTGCGCTGACAAGGATCTTGTCGTGCAGGTCGGCCCACTCGTGCGAGACGGCGTTGACCTTATAGCCGGGGTTTTCTTCCTCGAATTTGGGGATCAGCACATTCATCAGAGTCTCATTCTCTGCGGACTGCGCGCTGTAGTGATGCCAGAAGTTGATCGTAACGGGTTCTTCGGGCGTGGCTGTGGACGTTTCTGCCGCCTTGTCATCGGCGGGAACGGCTGCGTCGCTTGCGGGCTGCTGGGTTTGGGCAGTGTCTGGCGCTTTTTCGGCGCATGCAGTGAATGCCGCTAACATCACTGCTGCGATCAGGAAGAGCGCCAGCATTTTTTTGATACTTGTCTGTTTCATGATTGCACCTTCTCCTTTAATTTTTTGTTGATGAATCGGATTATCTTAACGGATCTTGCGGGAAGCTCCGCTTCAAAGCGTCCCGGATCGTCCGTCAGGATCGTGGGGTGGAACGGGTCATCCTTTGTCATGCCGCCCGTCTGGCAGCAGAGCGTCCATGCGGCAAATTCCCGTGCCCAGTCCGGGATCGGGAACTGCCCGCGCCAGTGTGCCGTTCCTGCGTGCAGGACGACGAGCGTCTGCTCGCCGGGCACAGTGCGTGAAAAGGCGTATACGTTCGCCGCGTCGTCGGCCAGTACGGTATGGAAATCGCCGTCTGTCAGAGAATCGGATGCGAGCCGCAGGGAAATGAGCTGCCGGTACCAGAGCAGCAGCCGCCTGTCCTGCTGTTCCTCATCCCACTGCATCGCCATGCGGCAGCCGGGGTCGTTTGGGCCGCTCAGCCCGACCTCGTCGCCGTAGAAGATCGCCGGGGATCCGGGGAACGTCATTTGCAGTGCTGCGGCCAGCCGCAGCCTTGCCTTGTCGCCGCCCGCTTCATAGAGGAAGCGCGCCGTGTCGTGGCTGTCCAGCAGGTTGTACATCCGAAGGTTCGTTTCGCTAGGGTACAGGGCCAGCGCCCGGTTGAGACGGCAGCCGAATTCCGACGCGGAAAGCGCGTCCTTCGCCAGCCACGCGGCCGCCGCGTCGCGGAAGAGATAATTCATCGCGCTGTCGAGCCGGTTTGCGCTTACGAGCCGCCCGGCGTCGCCCCATGTTTCACCAAGCAGGATGCAGTCTGGCTTACACGCACGCATCGCTGCGGCGAAGGCTTCCAGAAACGCGGTCGGCAGCTCGTCCGCCACATCCAGCCGCCAGCCGTCGATGCCGAATTCCTCCAACCAGTAACGGCCAACGGAGAGGAAATAGTCCCGCGCGTCCGGGTTTGCAAGGTTCAGCTTCGGCATCCATTTGTAATGCCCGACGCAGTCGTAATTCTGCCGCTCCGCGTCGACGGGATAGCTGTGGATGAAGAACCAGCTGCGATACGGCGACGCTTCGCCGTTTTTGACAACGTCCTGAAATTTGTCCCACCAGTAGCCGCAGTGGTTGAACACGCCGTCGAGGATGATGCGCATCCCGCGCGCGTGGACACCGTCGACCAGCCTCCGCAGATCGTCCTTCGTGCCGAAGGCCGGGTCGATCTCGAAATAATCGGCTGTGTCGTACTTGTGGTTCGACGGTGCGCGGAAGATGGGCGTCAGATACAGACACGTCGCGCCGAGCGACTGGATGTAGTCGAGCTGCTGCGCAATGCCCGGCAGATCGCCGCCCATGAAATTTTCCCGCGTCGGCGCAGAACCCCAGACCTCCGCGCCCGGCGGGGTGCAGGAGGAATCTCCGTTCTTGAACCGCTCCGGGAAGATCTGATAGTACACCTGCCGACTCCGCCACGCGGGCGCGGAAAAGCCGTCCGTCGGGTTCGGCCAGAGGAATTCGAAGAAATTCCCGTTCATGTGTGGCTCCGTGTCCTGCAGGCCGTTCGCGCCGAGCCACAGCTCGTCCGTCCCGGCTCTCAGGTGGAAGCAGTACCGGGTGTACGCCGCGATCTGGCCGGTGCAGACCGTCGTGCGGTAGTAGTCGTGCAGCGCGTCCTGTAGGGATACGTGCAGCCGCTGCCGCCGGATCTTCGCCGGATCCGTCTCATAGCGCATCCAGTACCAGAGCTCGATCTCGTCCGCATCCGCCCGCGCCGTGATGAGCTGGAGCTCCAGCGTGTTGCGTGAGCTTGGGTAGATGTAGTCCGAGGTGGGCCGGTGGATGATGGCCGCCTGATTCAAATGTGGATCGCCTCCGTTTCTTCTCGTGTTTCCCGCATCGTCGAGGCACGCTCGATGAGCTTCGTCGACAGCAGGATCTGCCGCAGGCTGGTCTGCGGGTCTTCGATCTGCTCGATCAGGATCTGCGCCGCCTGCACGCCGAGCGCGAACGTGTCAACATCCACGCTCGTGATGGGCGTCTCGGCCAGCTCCGTCAGCGGCGTGTTGTCGCAACTGATGATGCCGAACTGCTCCGGTACCCGCAGCCCCAACTGATGCGCGGCCCGCAGCGCACCGAGCGCCAGCCGGTCGTCGCTGCAGATGACGGCGTCGGGCGCGTCGTCGCCCTGCAGGAGCGCACGGACGCAGTCCATGCCGCTCTCGACCGTCGGCAGACCGTGGAGAATGAAGCCGTCCGGGACGGACAGATGATTCGCGGCAAGCTCGCGGCGGTAGCCCGCGATGCGGTCCTGATTGAAAACCTCCCCGTCGCCGTCCGAAAGGAAGGCGATCTTTTTATATCCGCGCTCCAGCAGGAGCTTGACAGCCCTGCGGCCAGCCTGCACGTTGTTGATATCGACCCAGTTGGCCTCCGCGCCGATCTCCTCCGAGCGGCCGAGGATCACGCACGGCACGCTCAGATCTTCGATCCTGCGCAGCAGCTCACCCGTCACGAGCGAGATCGGCAGCACCACGCCGTCGACCTTTTTCCCGGCAATCAGCCGCTCGACGGAGGAAATGCCGCCGAACGCCGCCGCGCCGTTCGTGATGATGAGGTTATAGTCGTTCTGGTGCGCGGCAGTCTCGATGCCGAAGACGGTGTTGTTGAAGAAATTGTTGGCGTAGGCCGTGCCGTCCGAGATATCGATGACCAGCGAGATCGCGTGCGCCGAGCCGTTGGCAAAGCTGCGCGCAATGTCGTTGGGAACATATTTGAGCTGCTCCATCGCGGACGCGATCTTCTGCTTCGTCTCGTCCGAAATGACGCCCTTCTGATTGAGCACGCGCGAAACCGTCGACGGCGAAACGCCCGCCAGCCGCGCCACATCCTTGATCGTTGCTGCCATCCTGCACCTCCATGCAAACGGTTTACCGATATTTCTTGAATTTTCGCGAAAAAGCAGCGATAAAAGCAATGAAATATCGATCACATTTGCTTTCGACGATAAAATGAAACTGAATACAACAGATTTATTCGTGCAACCGTTTGCCTAATGCCAGAGTAGCACGTTTTTTATGTGAAGTCAATTTGTCAGTTTATACAAGAAAAACCTGTTTTTCTGTGCAGGTAGACAATGCAGACCATTCTGCGCTCAGAGACAATTCATCCCCGAAATATCAGACACAAAAGCCGACCAAATTGATTTCTTCTTGTCTGCACCACGCCCGCACGGACAGGCCGCTGCTGCGGCAGTCCTGTATTCGTGCCGACCACTCCTGCAGCTTCGCACGGTGTTTCAACTCTGCGCTTGTCATCCCTATACCTCCAATATGACAGTAACGGAACGTTTCACAACGTCCCGTTACTATTGTCTCATGCCTGTCCATGCGCGGTTAGGTTTGACGCTTACGCATTTTGGTTTAGGAGGGATAACAAATGGACAACAAACACCTGAACGAAGTGCTGGATCGGCTGGAAAACTATCAGAAAATGATGCGGCAGATAGAACTGCTTCAGTACGAAATACAGTATGCCAGCCATGTTACGCCGACGGAAATGATTGAGGTCATGACGTTTCAAAAGCGGGACGCAGATAATGCTGGTACGAACGCCTATCCCAAAAGCGTTCCTGAAATTGCAATGTCCTATCAGCGCGCTGCCGCGCAGCTCAATGGAGAAAGCGTCGAAGAACTGATCTCCAAATACGCCGATCTCTGCCATGAGCAGGATCGGCTTTCGCATTACATAGGGTTTCTGGACGGACGGCAGCAGGACGTGATTCGTAGGTATTATTTCGAGCAGCAGTCCTGAGGCGAAATTGCGGACGGCATGGGCTCGACGCCCAGAACCGTGCAGCGGCTCAGACAACAGGCTGTGGAGGAACTCGCAAATCTGTACGCTTTCGCTGACGGTATTCTTCGGCGTTAGGAAGACGAAAAGAGAAACATCTTTCAAAATAATGCCGCCGCGATATCCGCGGCGGCATTGCATTACCCGCAGAGCTGTCGTACAATAGCGATACGAGTCAGCTTCTGCACCTTGAAAAGTTCATATTTTACTTCGTATAAGGAGGATTCCACTATGGAAAAGAGAGAAAACGAAACCTTGACTGTACGGGAGATCAAGCAGATCCTGAACATCAGCATCAATGCCGCTTACAATCTGATCCACAGCAAGTCATTTCCGGTCATTCGCATCGGCAATTCTTTTCGCGTTCCAAAGGAACCCTTTTATGAGTGGATGAAGTCCTCGCATGCGATTATGAATTAACGTCAAATCTCCAAATATTACAAAGAAATTGGAGGTTGATAGCATGGCACGTCGTTCCAACGGAGAAGGCAGTTTCTATCAGCAAAAGGATAAATCATGGGTCTATCAGGTCACATACGGTCGGAAAGAGGACGGCAAACCGTTCCGGAAGGCTTTCAAAGGACGCACCAAAACGATCTGCAAGGAGCGCCGGGCGCAGTGGGAAGAAGAACAGGCGCGTATCAAGGCGGAGGAGGAAGCACAGGCAGCGGAATCCGCCCACCTCGAAGCGCTCCGGGCGAAGCTTGGTCACCCCATTGAGTCAGAGACGCTGTTCTCAGAGGCTTTTCCTAAGTGGCTTGATCTCTACAAATCTCCACCGACCAGAAAGCCGTCTACCTATGCAAGCTATCTGGACACCTATCGAATCCACTTCGCCGAGGCCTTTGGAAACCTGCCGCTCTACCAGATCACCCAAGACACCATACAGGACTATTATCAAAGAAAACAGAAAAACGGCGGTCGTTTGGATGGGCGGAAAGGCGGCTTGTCCGCAAAGACCATTCAAAATCATCACATGCTGCTGAAAGACTTTTTTACCTACGCTGTAAAGAAATATAAGCTTTCGGAAAACCCCACTCTGGATACGGCACGGCCAACAGTCGTGACACCGGAGATGCGTGTCCTGAGTCCGTCGGAAATGCAGGTCTTCATCGAGGAGGTCATGCGGGAAACGCAGCGCGTCGCGATTCTGACGACCCTGTTCGTCGGATTCCGCGTCGGCGAGGTGCTAGCACTGAACATATCCGACCTGAATCTGGAGCGGCAAACGCTCACTGTCAACAAGAATCTGATTCGGGTCCCAACAGCTGCAGTTTCGCCGGATAACCCGAACATTCAAATTCTGGACTATGACCCGAAGAAGAAAACGCACCTCATCGTCCAGAATACACCGAAGACAAGCACGTCGAACCGCGAGATCGCGATCTCTGACGGCCTGTGCGAGCTGCTGATCCGGCACCTGTTCACGCTGGCAAATTCCACTTGGCCGAACCCAGACGGGCTGCTGTTTCCCTCCAAGGCCGGGACGCATCTCGATCCCAAGAGCTTTGAAATCCGTCTGGCCGCAGTTTCCAAACGCTGCGAAATTCGCAAGGTCAATCCCCACGCGCTGCGGCACACACTGGCGACGCGGCTGGTGGAAGACAAGGTACCGCTCAATATCGTGCAGGGGATTCTAGGGCACTCATCCATCGAGACTACGCGAAAATACCTTCACAAAAATGAAGATATTGAGCGCGAGGCCATCGCTACCATGAGCAATTATCTTTCGCTCGACCGCATGAATGCTGCACCGAAACTGAACGGAACTGGACCGCGCGCCCGGTTCGCGGACATTCCTTTGCCGGTTTTCTCACAGAAACGGGAACATTCGGCGTAAACCGTAAAATTGCTCAACTGCCCACTTAATTGCAAATGAAATCGCGCCTGATTTTCAAAACTTCAAAAAAGTATAGAAAAACAGCCGATTTCTAGTCGAAACCGGCTGTTTTTATGGCAAGTTGCACCAATTAAGATATCAACGGTTTTCCTAGTGTTTTCAATGGTTTCAGCTTTTTTGGCAAGGTTTTTGGAGCTTGCTGCTTCATACTGCTGGTTGCTACTGTGCAACCAAAAAAGATATTGTGGGATTTACGGAATTTGGTGCGGTCTGCACGATTCTGTCAACGATCTCCACGTTGACGGCTTTCCTGTTTTGCACGGTCCGGTCATAAATCCGCTTGCTCTGCACAACACGGGTGATTGGGGAAACGCCGTTCCACGAACCGCGCTTCGCTGCATAAAAATTTCGCTGATTTTTCTTGCTCTGTTTTTTCAGCGGTGTCACTTTCATCCTGAGAATCCATCCCTTCGCATCTACTTAGATACTTCAACTGCGCTTCCGTCTTTGCGGACTCTGAAAATTTCCGGCATAGGATTGGCATCCAGCAGTTCCGTCAGAGTGCGCGGGGTATAGCGCATATACTCCATCATGCAGCCCACATTGATCAGCCTGCTTGGAATGCCCATTGCCCACTGCTCTTTCTTCCACTTCTCAACGAGTTCCCACTCGCTGGTATTATGTACATGCCCGTACAGCATTGTCGCTCCGTGGTGCTGGTTTTTATAAAACAGCATCGGGTAATGACTCAGAATGACCAAGCGGTTTTCGTCATTGACTTCTGCGTACTGCGTAATGCTTTCCCAATAAAAGCGGAGCTTTCCTTTCACGCGGTCATGGTTGTCCTGAATCAGGTGCTTATGTCCCCGCAACCGCTCCATAATCTGAATACTGTTTTCTTCGTTTTTCCAGAACGCATCGCCGAGCACATAGACTGTATCCTCTGACGTGACGCGCTCATTCCAGTTTTGAATCAGAGTATCGTCCATCTGTGCGGTATCTGAAAACGGGCGATTATCAAAACGAAGTACATTCGTATGTCCAAAGTGCATATCTGCAATGTAATAAATCATATTTTCTGTTTCCTTTGTCAGTTTCCTTTTTATTATACAGGGTAATCCGTCAAAATTTCACCTTGCGGAAAAATATTTATCTGTTTTCTCTGAGCGGTTGGTGGTATCAAAATGTGATACCAACCTCTCAGGGAAAACGCTCGCAAAGGTGTGCGCGCACCTCTTACTTTTCTGTATCTTGCAGACTGATTCTTTATAATGTTTCCTCGATCTCATATCCGCCGCCGAAGATGATCGTCAAGCGGCCGTCGCCATACACCTTGATGCACTCGATCATCTGGCGCACGATGCTGTCGTCGTATTGTGTTTCATTCGCATTGCGCTTGGCGATGATGCTCTGAATTTCCTCCAG
>JABLTR010018509.1_pt1 | contig 12722 bp, 13 predicted proteins | sample 7160071 | NCBI WGS metagenome assembly JABLTR01 (sample SAMN14651230, study PRJNA627086) | human gut metagenome | isolation source: feces | host: Homo sapiens
GGTGTGCGCAACGCGGTGGTGTCCTCCTGCGAGGTGGAACGCCTGTGCGGCAGGTTATATGCGTTTTTTGATAAGATTCTAGTAGATGCCCCCTGTTCCGGTGAAGGAATGTTCCGGCGTGAGGGGGAGGCTGCCGCGGAGTGGAGCCCGGAGCATGTACAGGCCTGTGCCCGCCGCCAGCAGGAAATATTGAACCATGCGGTTCAAGCGCTGCGGCCCGGTGGACGGCTGGTGTATTCCACTTGCACTTTTTCACCGGAAGAAAACGAGGGCGTCGTCGAGGCTTTTTTAGGCGCTCATCCGGATTTTGAGCTGGAGGACTGTGGAGTCCATTGGGGGCGTCCGGCCTTGGGTGGAAAGGCGAGGCGTATTTATCCGATGGATGGTGGCGAGGGGCATTTTGTGGCCGCGCTACGCCGCGTGAATACTGCGGAAACGAGCCCGCCGCAAGGACAGGCAGCCTGGGGGCAGCCCTCGCAGGCTGTCCGGGAATTTTGCAGGGAGGTTTACCGGTTTGCCGGCCTGCAGCCGATGCTGAAAGCCGGCGAACAGTTTTATCTGCTGCCGGAGGGAGTTCCAGGCCTGGATGGCCTGGGGGTTCTGCGGGCCGGGTTCCCGGTCTGTGAAGAAAAGAAGGGCCGTTTAGAGCCCTGCCATGCCGCCTTTATGGCGGCCAAGCCGGAGGAATTGGTCCAGCTTGTACCGCTTGAGCCTGGGGAGTGTGCCGGACGCTTCCTGCGCGGGGAAGAAATAGAGCTGCCGCCCACTATGAAGGGATGGTGCGGCGTAACGATCGCGGACATGACCGTTGGCTTTGGCAAGGCCAGCGGTGGGCGACTGAAGAACCGCTATCCAAAAGGGCTGCGGAACCATTGAGCGCATACCGGCGGTTTTTCTAAAAAAATGCAACCGTCATCAGCCTTTGCCTTGAATTTTTGGATGGAAAATGATAAGATTAGTTTATTCTTAGGAAAGAGGGCATTCATCATGCAGGAAATCAAAGTAGAATTAACGAAGAATCCCAAGGAAAAACCGACGCCCGGGGCTCCACTGCCCTTTGGTACGATTTTTACGGACCATATGTTTATTATGGATTATGATTTGGGACAGGGCTGGCATGATCCGCGAATTGTTCCATACGGCCCCATTGAGATGGAGCCCTCCGCAATGTGCTTGCACTACGGGCAGTCTGTTTTTGAAGGAATGAAGGCTTACCGTGCGGTGGATGGCCGTATTCTGCTGTTTCGCCCCGATAAAAATATGGCGCGGCTCAATGTCTCAAACGACCGCCTCTGCATTCCGCAGATCGATGAAAAGTTTGCGGAGAAGGCAATTGAAAAGCTGGTTTCCATTGACCGGGATTGGGTTCCCTCCGGTGAGGGGGCTTCGCTTTATATTCGTCCGTTTATCATCGGTGTGGACCCGCATGTCGGCGTGCATCCGGCTCACCACTTGATGTTTATGGTGATATGCTGTCCGGTGGGCGCTTATTACCCGGAAGGGCTGAACCCGGTTAAGATTTATGTCGAGAAAAACTATGTGCGCGCGGTGCGCGGCGGCATGGGTTATACCAAGACGGCAGGCAACTATGCAGCCTCTCTGAAAGCGCAGGACGAAGCGGAAAAGCAGGACTATACCCAGGTGCTTTGGCTGGACGGCGTGGAACGCAAATATATTGAAGAAGTCGGCACGATGAATGTTTTCTTTGTCATTGATGACGAGGTGGTTACACCGGAACTGCAGGGCTCCATCCTCTCTGGAATTACAAGAATGTCCTGCATCGATATGATGCGGCATTGGGGGATGAAGGTTACCGAGCGCAAAATCTCCATTGATGAGGTGGCGCGGGCAGCGCAGGAGGGCCGCTTAAAGGAGGCCTTTGGCAGCGGTACCGCGGCGGTTATTTCTCCGATTGGCCACTTGAAATGGGGCGATGTGGTGATGGAGATCAACAAGGGGGAGATCGGCCCGGTTTCTCAAAAGCTCTACGATACATTGACCGGAATCCAGTGGGGGAAGGTCAAAGATGAGTTTGGATGGACGGTAGAGGTTCAGTAAGCGTCAACAGGGTCTGAGCGTTTTTAATTCAGCAGGCGGGTCTGCTCGTAGCGAGGAGAATTGCCTGCTGTTTTTATGGGCCGTCGAGACTGAAGGAGGGGGACTTGTTGAGAATTTTAGAGTTTACGGTACCGCCTTCCTATGAGAGCGTGAAGCTGCGGGGGTTCCTGCGGGGCTATTGTGCGCTGTCGGCACGCCTGTTAACCGCTCTGAAGCAAGTGCCCGGCGGCATTCAGGTAAACGGCCTGCATGCGAGGGTTTTGCAAATTTTGCACACAGGAGACTGTGTCAGGCTTTGCCTGCCGGAGGATGGCAAGATTCCCGACCCGGTTCCGGCGCCCCTGGCTGTTGTCTATGAGGATGCAGACCTGCTTGTCATAAACAAGCAGGCGGGGCTTCCCATGTACGCGCGGCCGGGCCACGATGCCAGCCTTTGCGGCGCCATAGGCTCCTACTGCCGTACAACGGGCGAGCGGTTTGCCTTTCGGCCGGTTTACCGGATAGATAAGGACACGACAGGGCTTGTCGTCTTGGCTAAAAATGCATATGCAGCGGCCTGCCTGGCGGGAAATATAGAAAAAACCTACTATGCGGTATGTGAGGGCTGCATGCGGGGAGCGGGTAGCATTACCGCCTCCATTCGCGTCAAGCCGGGGCACACTGTCCAGCGAGAGGCTTGTGATGCAGGAGCAGGCGAGCAGGCGGTTACTCATTGGCGGGCCCTGGCAGATGACGGCCGGTTCACTCTGCTGGCTTGCAGACTCGAAACCGGGCGTACGCATCAGATCCGGGTGCATTTTTCTTCTTCGGGGCACCCGTTGGCGGGGGATGACTTTTACGGCGGCCGTACAGAATGGATAGGCAGACAAGCCCTGCATTGCGGCAGGATGAAGCTAACCCACCCGGTAACCGGGCGGGAATTGGAGATTATCGGCTCCTTTCCCGACGATTTTAAGGAGCTTTTGAAGAAAATGGGTGTAAAAAACATCCAAACGCTTGCAGCGAATGATTAGAAATTCAGACAGGATAGATAAATTCAATAAAGTTGTATATTTATGCTTGATATTTGAATAAATATGCGATATAATACAGTCAACTCAAACGGAAGATTGCTATCAGGAGGAATCTAATATGAAAATGGGTAAAAAAATTGCGGCACTGTTTTTGGCCGCGGCTATGGCCGCAGGTTTGACAGCCTGCTCCGGCGGCAATACCGCCAGCGGCACGCAGTCCGGCGATGCAGCCGGAGGCGGAACGGTTATCATGTCGACCAATGCGGGGTTTGAGCCTTTCGAGTATATGGAAGGTGACGAGTATAAGGGCATCGATATTGAAATCGCCAATAAAATTGCTGAAAAGATGGGTAAGACCCTGGAAATTCACAATGTTGAGTTCAAGACGGTTATTACAGAGGTTCAGTCTGGAAAAGCTCAGTTTGCGGCAGCCGGCATCAGCATCACCGATGAGCGGAAGGAACAGGTTGACTTCTCAGATACTTATTTTGTGGCGACACAGTCCATCATTGTTTTGAAGGACAGTGATATTAAGAGCCGTACGGACTTGGAGGGCAAAAAGGTCGGCGTGCAGGAAGGCACGACGGGTGATGAGTTCTGCAAGAACGAGGATGGCTCAAGCGACATCCAGGTTGGCGAGACCGTTCGCTACAACACTGGTATGGAAGCGGTAGCAGACCTGATCAAGGGCCGTATCGACGCGGTTGTCATCGACGACTTCCCGGCGACTAAGCTGGTTGAGCGCAACAGCGACAACGTGGTAAAGCTGGAGGACGCGCTGACCCAGGAGGATTACGCCATCGCTGTAAAGAAGGGTGACACCGAGACGCTGAAGGTTATCAACGAAGTCCTGAAGGAAATGAAGGAAAACGGCGAGCTGGATGCTTTGATTGACCAGTACAGGAGCGTTCTTGAGGGCGAATAATCTACGGCAGAGGAATAAAGAAAAAGTAGGACGGCTTGCCGCCCTGCTTTTCCGTTTATATTGATGTAAGAAATGAGGGAAGGCCATGCTCGAGTTTTTCGAGGGCTTCGGCAATGAGTTTTTTACAAACTTTATAAAATATGACCGCTGGAAAACCATACTCAGCGGCTTGGGCAATACGGTGCTGATTACGCTGGCCGCCATATTGATCGGCCTGGCGATTGGTACCATTATTGCACTGATTAAGGTGTCTTATACCAACAGTGCAAAGCCTAATATTTTGCTTAAAATACTGAATGCCGTTGCAACCTTGTATTTAACCATTATCCGCGGAACGCCGGTTTTGGTTCAGCTGTTGATTCTGTACTACTCCATTCTATCCTCCGGTACCAGCTCCTTGACGGCGGCAATGATTGGCTTTGGCATCAATTCCGGCGCTTATGTGGCAGAGGTCATCCGCGGCGGTATTCAGTCTGTGGATAGAGGGCAGATGGAGGCCGGGCGCTCGCTGGGATTACCCTACAGAACCACCATGATCAAAATTATTTTTCCACAGGCCCTGAAAAATATTTTGCCGCCGATTGGCAATGAGTTTATTGCGCTGTTAAAAGAGACCTCGGTGGCCGGTTACATCGGCGTGGCTGAGCTGGTAAAGAGCGGGGATTCCATCCGCAACACGACCTACAGCAGTTACCCGCTTTATGCCGAGGCTGTTATTTACTTAGTAATCGTCATCATTCTGACCTTCCTGCTGGGCGTTTTGGAGAGGAGGCTGCGTAAGAGTGATAAGCGTTAAGAATTTAAAGAAAACCTTCCATACGGTGGATGGAGACATTGAGGTCCTCAAGGGGATCAATCAGGAGATCAATAAAGGGGAAAAGGTGGTTGTCGTAGGCCCCTCCGGCTCGGGAAAATCGACATTTCTGCGCTGTCTGAATTTGCTGGAGGTCCCTACCAGCGGCGAAATCTGGTTTGAAGGTGAGAACCTGACAGACAAAAAATGCGATGCAGACCGGCTGCGGCGTAAAATGGGTATGGTGTTTCAGCATTTTAACCTGTTCCCACATCTTACCGTTATGCAGAACATCACCCTGGCCCCGGTTCAGCTGAAGCTGCTGAGTAAGGAAGCCGCGGAAAAGAAGGCGATGGAACTGCTTCAGCGCGTAGGGCTTTCAGACCGGGCGCAGGCCTACCCGGCCCAGCTTTCCGGCGGCCAGAAGCAGCGCATTGCCATTGTGCGTGCATTGGCTATGGAGCCCGACGTTATGCTGTTTGACGAGCCGACCAGCGCCCTGGACCCGGAGATGGTGGGCGAAGTTTTGCAGGTTATGAAGGAGCTTGCCAATGGCGGCATGACCATGGTAGTGGTTACGCATGAGATGGGCTTTGCCCGTGAGGTGGCAACCCGGATTTTATTCATGGATGACGGAAAGGTACTGGAGGAGGCCGACCCGGACACCTTCTTTGCCCATCCTAAAAATCCACGTTTGCAGGACTTCCTTTCGAAAGTACTTTAAATGAATGATTTTTTGTTAAGGTAAGTGCGTTCACTTTTCACCGGCTGGGCTCTAAGTGGTTTCAGCATTACTATAGGAGAGATAGCCAGGATGTCAAAGCTGATTATTCTAAGAGGCAATTCCGGCAGCGATAAGACTTCTGTAGCAAAGGCGCTTCAGGACAAGCTTGGGCCCAACACGATGCTGCTTTTTCACGATATGATTCGCATGCAGATCCTGCATGTGTGGGGCCAGGAGGGAAAGGAGAAATCGCTGCCCTTGATGGTAAACCTGCTGAAATATGGCAGACAGCATTCAGCGGTTACCATATTGGAGGGAATTCTGGATTCCGTCCGTACCATGGGCTGTTTCAAACAGCTCTGGAGGAATATGGCGCCAATATCTTTGCCTATTTTTATGAGCTATCCTTTGAAGAAACGCTGCGCAGGCACAGGACTAAACTAAATCGGTTTGATTTTGGTGAGACGGAAATGCGTAGGTGGTGGAGAGAGCGGGATTATCTTACCATCATTACTGAAACTGTTTTGAAAGAGGATTTGAGCCTGGAAGATGCGGTTGAGATGATTTACCGCCGTGTTACTGCCGGTTCTTTGGGTGAAACAACATAAGTGAAGGCATCGCCGTCCGAAAAATTTATTTTCGGCGGCGATCTCTTTCTGTAGCGGCAGACGACATATGCAGGGAACCGGATTGTGTCGGCCGTATTATATTTTTATTAAGGGGGGATAAGATGCCGGCGGCTATTACGCATTATTTACATGCCCGGCGGGTATGGGAGGCCTGGAGGGAAAAGGATTCGGCATTGGTTTTGAATGAGCACGCTTTTATATGGGGCGCCCAGGGGCCGGATTTTCTTTTTAGCCACCGCTATCTGCCGTGGCAAAAGGGTGAGAGCCTGGAGCCGCTTGGCGGCAGGCTGCACGAGGAGCCTCCGTCCAGAACACTGGAGGCCCTATGGCGGAATATACCGTCTGGGGAGCATGCTGAGCTGCTGCGTTCCTATGTCTACGGCTTTGTCTGCCATTATGTTTTAGATCGGAGATGCCACCCTTTTATTGAGTGGGAAGCCCGGGCTCTCCTGGCAAAGGAGCCGGAGCAAACGGAGGATATTTTTCATAATCAGGTGGAGTCTGCCCTGGATGTGATTACGCTCCGCTACGAGAAGGGCGCTCTGCCGACAGAATTTTCCCTAAAGAAAACGGTACCCGGCGATGTGCCGGTGCAGCATGGCATGGCCGCTCTCTACCGGGCAGTATTGGCAGAGCTCTTCGGCCTGAACAAGACGGAGGCCCAGTTGTTCCAGGCAACGCAGGACTGCCGGAAAATTTTTGGTCTTTTAACAGACAGAACAGGGCTGAAAAAAAGTTTGGTCGAGCGTTTTGAACGGCGGAAAAAGAGGCGGGTAATCTCCTGCCATATGCGGGGGATGCTCGAAGAGGATGTGGATTATGCCAATTTGCAGCAGGCGGAGTGGCGTTGGCCGCCGGAAGACGGCCCTGTAAAGACAGCGAGCTTTTTTGAGCTTTATGAAAGCGCGGTGCCGGAGGCGCTCGCCATGATAGAACAACTGCCGGGCTGCACTGATTTTGAACGGCTGACTCAGAATATCCCTTTTGATTAAAGATGGAAGGAAGAAAACAGCTATGGAGAGAATTGCCAGTTTTTGCGTCAATCATAATAAGCTATTGCCGGGGATTTATCTGTCGCGGATTGACCATGAAGTCGTGACCTATGATATTCGCTTGTGCAGGCCCAACTGCCCGCCCTTTTTGCCCAACCCCACCATGCATACCATCGAGCATCTGTTTGCAACGTTTGCACGTAATTCGGCGGAAAAAGACCATGTCATTTATTTTGGCCCGATGGGCTGCCGCACAGGTTTTTATTTTTTGGTAACCGGGCTTTCCCATGAGCAGGCCATTGCCCTGATTCAGGAGATTTTTGGCAAAATTGCTGCCTACGCGGGCCCCGTACCGGGGACGACTCCGGAGGAGTGTGGCAATTACCTGGAGCACGACTTGGCGGATGCGACTCGTCAGGCAAGGAAATTTATAGGAATTATTGAGCACTGGATTCCTGAACAATTACAATATCAGAATTAAATAGTTTAAATACGAGATAAATTGACGTATTTATTAAATAAAAGCTAAAATCCGGTCGAAGAAATTTTTTGGCCGGATTTTTTGCGTTTATTTTTTGCGGGGATGAACAGGCGTGAAGGCCTAAAATAAAACGGACAGATATGTCAAATCCGGCGCCTAAATCACGGCTGGAAAATGAGCCGGCGGCACAATGTTGGACGGGCGTTTTAAGTTTATACACATAATCTCTTCCATAGGTTAAAACAGAAGAAACGGCGCTTGCAAAATACAAAAAAATGTTTTATAATAATTTAAGTTTGGTTACAAAATTGTAACCAGTCTTTTTAAAGGAGTTATTTGGCATGAAAAGACAGGAGAAAATGAAACAGGAAGGACAAAATAACGGGGGCGCTCGTTTGACGCGGCTCTCGCGTTTTCTCTATATTGTCGGGGTGCAGTCGGTTCGCGTTTTGAAAAAACTGGGCCGCTGGCTCAAAAAAAAGCTGCGCCCCTTATGGATGTTTATAGGCCTTTGGCTGAACCGCCTCACCGGACGTTGGATCGCCGGGCTTAAGGCTGAATCCAGGGCGCTCGGTGAAGGGCTAAAAATTGCAAGGGCCCGTCTGCAAAAGGCTCGCTCCTTCGGACTTTTGCAAATGATGGAAGAGTTTTTCAGAGTTGTGGGTAAAAGCATGGTTCGTCACCGCAAGGTGTTCTGGGGAATCATCAATGTGGCAGCGCCGGCGGTAGCCGTGATAGCCCTGTTTTTTACCGTTCAGTACTGGAGCGGCCTGGAGTTTGGGCTGCTGCTGAGTTACGGCGACGAGCAGGTTGGCGTTATACAGGACGAAAGCACATTCGATGCTGCGACAGATATGGTCAATGCGCGCATGGTTCATGCAGCGCCTCAGGATGCGGAGGCCGCGGTTTCTTTGACCCCGGTTTTCTCCCTTGTAGCCGCAGACAAAAGCGCCTACACCAGTGCGGCGGCTGTCTGCGATGCTATTATTGAGCAGTCGGACGGCATTATTGCAGAGGGGACGGGCTTGTCTGTCGATGGAAAAATTGTCGGCGTAGTGAAGAGCAGCGCGGATTTAAACCACATCTTGAACGAAATTTTGGAGGAGGCCAAACAGGGCGATTCCAAGGCCGAGGCGCAGTTTGCACAGCATATTGAGACAACGACCGGCCTATTCCCGACGTCGGCCTTTATCAGCAGCAATGAGCTCAGCGCAATGCTTCAGGGGACCGGCCTCTCTCCGAGAGCTTATAAGGTTCAAGAGAACGACTCCATTGACAACATCGCTGAGAGCTTTGCCTTATCTCAGACGGAGCTGCGTACCATTAATCCGAGTTTAACAGAGGAGGAGCTGCAGCCGGGCAATATATTAATGGTTAACATTCCAAAGAAGGTGCTCGAGGTAGAGGTGACAAAGTTAGAAACCTATGAGGAGGAAATCCCCTATTCCACGGTCACGGAAAACGACGATTCCCAGTACACCGATTACACGGCGGTGCGCGTTCAGGGGGTAAACGGCGTCAAGGAGCAGACGGATCGCGTTACCTATATCGACGGCGAAGAGGTGAACCGGGAAAAGGTTTCCGAGGTGGTTGTCAGTGAGCCCACCGATAAAGTGGTGGTAACGGGTACAAAGAAACGGCCTACCGGATATGAGCCGGGAATAGGCAGCGGGCTTTTGATTTGGCCTACACCGTCCCTTCGTATAATTACTACCTATTATGAATACCGTTGGGGAAGCTTTCACACCGGGCTTGATATTTCCGGCGGTGCGGCGGCTGGAAAGCCCATTGTTGCTGCCGACGGCGGCGTTGTTACAACGGCTGGTTATCACAGCAGCTATGGAAACTATATTATTATCAACCATGGAAACGGCATGACAACCTTATATGCCCACAGCAGCCGGCTGCTGGTGTCTGTGGGGGATAAGGTGGCAAAGGGCCAGACCATTGCATTGGTCGGCAGCACCGGCAACTCAACCGGTGCGCATCTGCATTTTGAGGTCCGGGTCAACGGCGCCTTGCAAAACCCGCTTCAGTATGTAGGGTAATGGGATAATTTTCCAGCATGCATATGGAGCTTTTCCCGCTTGCGATAGGGGATGCCTGCCGCATTAAGCTGTTGACTTTTATGCGGGTTTGTATTATGCTTTATAGAGTTATCTTGCATAAGAGCGCCACGATTTTTTTGCTAATATCACGGATTTTATTCGTTTTATAAAATTTGTTCTCTGAATAAATATTTCATGTTTTTTTGTTATAATAGTAACGTGTGATTGATATAGATTGGAGCGTGTAGCATTGGATAAATTTGTAATCAATGGCGGTAACCGGCTTCATGGGGAAGTAAGCATCAGCGGTGCAAAAAACGCGGCCCTGGCCATCGTCTGCGGGTCTGTTTTGTGCGACGGCATCTGCCGTATTGAGAATATACCGGATATTACAGATGTGGCTTCCATTGTCCGTATTTTGGATGATATGGGTGCGAAGGTGCGTACTGTAAACCGTTCGACCATTGAAATTGATCCAACCACCATAAAAACGCATGTGGCGCCGTATGAGCTGGTACGGCAGTCGCGTGGTTCCAGTTACCTGATGGGGGCTTTGCTCGGGCGTTTTTCTCATGCGGTGGTCGGCATGCCCGGCGGCTGCAATTTTGGTGTCCGTCCAATCGATCAGCACCTGAAGGGCTTTACCGCACTGGGGGCTAAATACAGCTTAGAGGGCGGAATGGTTGATATTTTCGCCGAGAAATTAAAGGGCAACAGCATTTATCTGGATATTATTTCCGTGGGTGCTACCATCAATATTATTTTGGCAGCCGTTCGGGCCCAGGGCACAACGGTCATTGAAAATGCTGCGAAGGAGCCGCATGTTGTCGATGTGGCGAACTTCCTGAACTCGATGGGGGCGGATATCCGCGGCGCCGGAACGGATGTAATTAAAATTCACGGCTGCAGCTATTTGGGCGGAACCACCTATTCCATTATTCCAGACCAGATAGAGGCAGGCACCTACATGGTGGCGGCCGCAGCGACCGGCGGGGACGTTCTCATCCGCAATGTGATCCCCAAGCATTTGGAGTCTATTTCCGCCAAGCTGGAGGAGATGGGCGTAACCGTGGAGGAGTACGATGACTCCATCCGGGTGGTCCGTAGCGGCACGCTGAATAAGTGCAATATCAAGACAATGCCGCACCCCGGTTTTCCCACGGATATGCAACCGCAGATTACAACACTGCTCTCAATCGCTCAGGGGACAAGCATTGTCAATGAGAGTATTTTTGACAACCGTTTTCGCTATGTTGAGGAGCTTAAGCGAATGGGCGCGCAGATTTCGGTAGATGGGCATCTGGCGGTTATTGAGGGTGTGGAGCATCTCAATGGCGCGCCGGTGAAGGCTACCGACCTTCGCGCAGGTGTTGCCATGTTGATTGCTGGCTTATGCGCGCATGGGGTGACGCAAATTGAGGATATTTTTCACATTGAACGCGGCTATGAATGCATTGTGGAAAAAATGCAGGCATTAGGGGCGGATATAAAACGGCTCAGTGTTCCGGAACCTGCAATCCCGCGTGCTATATAATACAGGGCTTTTGAGAGGGGAATAGGTTCCCCTTTTTTCTTTGTTAGGAGGGTTTGCTTTAGTGGCTCGTTTTTGCCCGCTCTTTAGTGGGAGCAGCGGAAATTCATATTATATTGGTTCCGGCGATTATGGTATTTTGGTTGATGCCGGTAAGAGTGCAAAGCAGCTGACCACAATGCTGGATATTTGTGGGATTCCGCTTCGGGCGGTTCAGGCGGTTTTTATTACACATGAACATTCCGACCATATCAACGGTGTCCGCGTGTTTGCCTCCAAGAATCGCCTGCCGGTATTCGCCTCCCCGGGAACGCTTGCAGAGATGGAACGCATGGGCTGCTTAAATGGGGTGGCAAAAGCGGTCCCCTTTCCGGGCGGCGGTGTCGAGTGCGCCGGTATGTACATAAAAGCATTTCGGACTTCCCATGACAGTGCTGAAAGCATAGGGTACCGAATTACGACGGAGGACGGCAGGACGCTTTCTGTGGCGACGGACCTCGGGTTTATGTCCGACTCTGTACGGCAGGCGGTACAGGGGTCGGATTTGGTGGTGCTGGAATCCAACCACGATGTCGGCATGCTTCAAAACGGCCCTTATCCTTACCCGCTGAAGCGGCGTATTCTGTCGGATACAGGCCATTTGAGCAATGAATCCTGCGCGCAGGAGCTCTGCGGCCTGCTGAAAAACGGCACGGCACGTTTTTTTCTGGCGCATTTGAGTAAGGAGAACAACACGCCCGATTTGGCATATCAGACTGCGCTGTGCTCGCTGACAATGAATGGCTTTCAGAGTGGGGTGGACTTTCAGCTGTCGGTTGCCCCCAGAGAGAACACGGCGGGAAAGGTAACGATTTTTTAATTCCGCTTATGATCAAGGTTACAGTTTTATGTATAGGAAAATTAAAGGAGCGCTACTGGCGCGAGGCCTGCGATGAATATGCGAAACGCCTTTCCGCGTGGTGTAAATTTACAATTATAGAACTCCCGGAGAGCCGTTTGCCCGAAAACCCTGCCCCGGCCCAAATTGACCGAGCCTAGGAAGAGGAAGGGGAACGGCTTTTGTCCCGGGCCGGTAATGCGGAGGCTTACAAGGCCGCGTTATGTATTGAGGGGAAGCTGGCCTCCTCGGAGGGGCTGGCGGAGGATATTGCGGCAGCGGCACTGGCAGGGAAAAGCGAGCTGGTGTTTTTTATCGGCAGTTCCTATGGCTTGAGTCCCGGGGTGAAGGCGTCGGCACAGAAGCGGCTTTCTATGTCGCCCATGACTTTCCCGCATCAGCTGGCCCGCGTTATGCTGTGCGAACAAATTTATCGGGCGTTTCAGATCAATAAAAACGGTAAATATCACAAATAATAACATTTTTTTCAGTATACTCCATATTTTGTTGACTTTTCTCAGCGGGAAAATCAATAGGATATGGAATTTTTTTACAATAAAAAACAACTAAAAATCTGATTGTCCGCTAAAACACTGTACTTATCAGCACATTCAAGGATTGAAATACTTCAAATTACTACGATTTTACTAC
>JABLTR010038198.1_pt1 | contig 12718 bp, 16 predicted proteins | sample 7160071 | NCBI WGS metagenome assembly JABLTR01 (sample SAMN14651230, study PRJNA627086) | human gut metagenome | isolation source: feces | host: Homo sapiens
CAGGTATCCATGTTTTGGAACGTCCTAACTTCTTACCGTTAATATCAATGCCGCAGGAAACACGGATTTCATATCCACGTCCTTTTTTACGTGCAGTTGCCATAGAATCTTAAAAGCTCCTTTCTCATACATTTGTTTGTCCCCCTAAACTAATTATTGCTCGAATTTTCGCAGATTGCAAAACATTTCCTCTGATAGTGTTATAACACGCTGAAATGAAGTATATAGGGAACAACCGAGGTCTGATAATATATGCTCTGGCACTGATAAACACCAATGCCAGAGACATTTCTACTAATGAATTTTTCTTATGAGTTCTTTTGATGAGGGGCGGAAAGGTACTCAATGAGCGCAGTATAATTCACCAATGTTTTTCTGCCCGACTTAATAGATGGGACTTTCCCTGTTCTAACTAACGTCTTTAGAGCGTTCAGTGTCAAAGCTGTTTGGGGGTCGTCCGTCTTAATCTGCTGAAACGCTTCCTTAATCAATCTCATTTGCGGCATGGCTTGCACCTCCTAAACCGTCAATCAATTCGTCCAGCAATTTCTCGATACCGTCAGTCTTACACCAAACAGCACTATTAAGCTGACCATTCTCTTCTAAATCGAAATTTAGTTGCCTAACGCTGTCAACAATCATTCTTAACTCTCCTAAGATTTTGTCCTCCTGTGAAAAGATAGGCTTAACCATTTTTTACGTTCCTCCTTATAAAAGTAGCGAAATTGCGTCTAATAAGTTTTCAATACCTTTTACCTTACACCATACATCAATATCAATGGTGTAGTCGTCTTTTAACAGCTTAACCATCTGGCTTACCTTTTCAGAAATAAGGGATAGTTCTTGTATCAAATCAAATTTTTCTCCATCAATTAAAACGGCTGGAATCATATATAAACCCTCCTTGTGTTATATGCTCTTCCTTAGATTCTGGCATTCCTGAACACCATGTTTTTATCTGATGTTCTGGAACACCTTTTAGGGCAAACTTTATCATTTCTTAGATTGATTTTAGTATTTTGCACTACGGGAAAAGCGATAGTTTTGCCCTGTTTGCCTAAGGGCTTCTTCAAGTTCTTCCAGTTCTTCATCTTTAATCGCCAGAGGATAGACATACAAACCGTTTCTCTTACTGGCTTCCAACCGATACGTTTTCCAGAGGAGATTACCAATTTCTCTGGAACGCTCCGGCTGTACTGCATTGATTCTGCACCATTGCACATAAATTTTGTTGAATTCTGAACGGCGTGTATATCCATTTCCGATTTGACAACATTCGTTGACGAAGCAGAGCAGTGAATTGTTCTCAATTTCATAGTCATCTCTTTCACAGGTCATAAATTCGCTTTCTGTAAACTGATAGCCCCTTTCAATCGCCTGTTTCAGGTATTCTATTGCGACACTGACAATCGCTTCCTTTTCATTCAGCAGCTTATCTAACAGTTGAGGATCTCGTTTTTCCTTAGGTATAATATTGGGACACCGAACAATCATAAAACGTTCGTAGACATGTTTTCCTCTATCTCCACGGAAGTACGGAAGCTTGTTTGTGTTAAACCACAAGAGCCCGTCATACACAAACGAAAATCCATCTTTCCCTTTGAATTCGGCAAACAGGTTATCGCCTCCTGTTAAGTTTTTCAACGTGTTGACTTCATCTATTGTGACAAAACCCATATCGCCGCTTCCGGCTAATCTCTTGCGCCATAACAAAGCAGACGCAAATCTTTCGTTTAACTTTGCCATATCCATAGAAATACAGTTGCATTTGCCCAATAGATTAACAACAAATTCTCTTAACTGCGTTTTCCCTGTATTACCCTCGCCGACCAGCAACAATAATTTTTTGAAACGCCAGCCTTTTACGTTGGAAATGATAGCGCCAATAAATTCAAGAAGAAATATTTTTGCTTGTTCGTCATCTCCGCAAAGGGTATCTAAATAGTTTTTGAAAACTGGAGCGTCGTCTAACGTCAGTCCGGGAGTATAGTTGCATGGGATTCTACGGGTATAAAGGTATTTGGGAGAGTGATTTTCAAGCGTATTTGTTTCTCGTTGGCTGATATCTAAGACGCCGTTCTCGAAAACAATATGCTTTTCATCACAGTTAAAATCCTCCTCTTTGATGTCCGGAAAATCAGTAGTAAATTCCCGCCAGACAGCTTCCCAATCTTTGTTGTTACGAAACTGCACAGGCAAGTACTCTTTTATCAGAGCTTTTAACTCGTTATTTGAAATCAAACGGTAGCACCCTGAATCGTACAAGTACAGATTTCCGTTACCTGATATTTTCAAATGGAGATTTTCTTTTAGGTAAGTATAAAGCTCTTGTCTTAAAATCTTTACTTTCCCATCTGCTTCAATACGAATCCACGAACAATCTTTAAAATTTACTTTTGACATAATAAATTCACCTCTTAAAATTTAAGATGTACCTTAATGAAATAAAGTAAAGGGGAAACGTGTTCCTGCTTCTACAATCATTCAGGTACTTGCATTACCAGATTTTCTTAGGTAGAATTTACCTATATAGGTTTAGTTGCTCTGTAGCTACAATGCTATTAGTATCAATCATAGGCACCCCTTTTCAATGATGTTTTAGCTGACGTTGCTTTCTAAAATGAAAGAAACAGAGCTTGCAGGTTCCAACACAGTTGTTAGATATAGCCCGTACGCTGCTTATCTGAACTGTTCTGTGTATTGCCCTGTCAAGTTTATACAGGGACTTTCAAACTTTAAAAAACATCAGAAAATTTTTAAAATTCGCAAATGTTTACATTTTGTTCATAATTAAAAGGAGAATCCACATGACACTCTATGACCATTTATCAATGCCTAAAGAATACGCAGTAGAAAACCCGATTGACAAAAAAGAACTTTTATATCCTGCTTTCTCAGACCAACAAAATGAAGTGCTTTTCAATTCTGTTAATGAAGCCGTATTAAAATACCGTATCGGTACTACGACTTTCTTTGATGTGGTGGAAGTATCTGTAAACGAATATCAATACTTTTACTTCTTACCCTTGTCGATTTTTAAGGCGGTTAAAAATCCAACTTTATTAGTGCTGGAGTACAATGGAAAATACAAACTGTGTATCAACATTGCAGAATCGGGAAATGAGACAATAAAGCCATATTTTACCGGCTGGATAGATCCAGCGAACTTGCAAGGGCGTATGGTTTCCATATTAGAAGCAATGAACTGTGGAAAACTCGATTTAACAAATATTGAAGAGCTTTTAAAGGTTTGTAAGGAGACAATTATAGAAAACAAAGCAATTTATGTAACGGGCAACAAAATTGAGTTTATGGTAAAGTTCTTCGTAGGCTATATGAAACGTGGCGCAATAACGAAAATTAGGAATATGGTAAAAAATAAATGCACCGAATTTGCTTATCAGCAGAAAAAGGGCTATCGTAAAGGCTTTAACAACTACTATAGGGGATATGTGTTTCTTTACGATTTGGACGAGCTTTGGAATGTTTTAATGGGGGAAGATTGGATTTGGGATAAATTACAAAAATGGCCTTTTCAAAATGGACTTGATATGTTCAAACGCTATGAGACGTATCACGAAGAAAACAAGTACAATATTGGTTTTGGAGAAGATATTGACAACTCGGATTTCGCCTTTTCCGATGTGCTATATGAAAGCAGTAATTGGCAAGGGATTGATTTTTTCCGAAAAGAAACCGATAAACAATCATAGCAAGTGTATAAACCCTCCTGTTTGGTCTTAAATCTTTTTTCCGAACAGCTTTGCCCGAAAAATTAAAAGCCCTCTATGAGCCGTATAGACTGCATAGAGGGCAAACAAAAAAGACGCCCTGATTTTTCGTTTCAGAGCGTCTTTGCATATAAACAATTATTTACTGATTCTGAATGCGGTGACAGTTGCATTTTCTTCTGATTCAAATGTCCCAAACGAAATTCCATATTCACCGATCTGTGCAGAAGCGGTATAGCCGCCCATATTATCGCTGAAATTGAAAGAAAAACTATCCCCGAACAGTTCTTTGAGTTCTGCAATAGTAGCGGTATCTTTACCCGGTATCAGTAGATTAAAAGGTCCCTCAACAGCAAGTAAATAGGAGGATTCATCATCTCCCATAGAAAAGTAATACATGGTGTCCTGTGTGTTGGGTGCTTGATAGCAATTACTTCCTCCGTCTCCAAAGAGTGGAGCGGGTATGTTGTTTTCTCCATACACTTCTATTAGCGATTTATCAAACATATTTGTCAATTCGGAAGGAATGGAAAAACTGTTAGAGTTCTCAGATTCAGAAGATGATTTATCATTACCCGAAGCAGACGAAAAGCCAAAAGCATTTTGATAGGCTTCAAAAAGCAGTGTGTACCTGTCCGAGCTGCTTCCATCAACTTTTGTTACGAAATAATTAGGTATTTCTGCTCCATCTGATATAATCGCAAAATCATCTATAAACTCAATGACTTTTGTTCCCCTATCTGAAACAAGCTCTGGCTCAGCAGACAAATTATTGACTGGCAGACGGAACAAACCGCTTTTTCCATTTTCAGAAGTAGCGGAGCCATAGACATACCCATTATGTACCTCTAATTGTCCTTTTAATGATAACTCTGTTGGAGTAAACGTGTCCGAACTGGTGTCAAATTCATAGGTCGCATTTGTTCCTCCGGATTCATTCAAAGCATAAAAATATAACTTGTCACCAATAGGGAACGCATTCCAGATTCGAGGGCATTCGCAGTATTCCTTATAGTCCTTGCCATCTAATCGGACGCTACATAAAATATGATTGTTTGGAAGTCCTTTAACAAAAAAGATGGTCTGATTTTGAATATAGGTAATGCTTATCTCTCCGTTGCTCTGCACATTCAAAACGTCTGTTTGCTGGTTGTCGGTGTAAACCGTTGTGATTTTGTCTTGCTTTAAATCCAGTTTATAAATTCCCATTTTGTTTTCATTGTCAACAGCAGTAAAAAAGATGTTGCTTTCTGCCTGCCATAACTCATTGGAACCAATATCATACTGGGAATACTCTTTTGTTTCAAGATTCACCTTTAACAAGAAGTCTTTTAACACAGCCCCAGTATTATCCTGTACCTGTCTCAGACCACAATAGAGATTTCCGTCATAAACCACTACACTGTCAAAATAGGCTTTTGCACCTGTTGAATTATCCAGCAAGGTTGTAAAACTGCCATCTTCCGAATTGTAATCAATTAGTTTGCCCTCAATGGAGGGGTCAGGAGCGTACATATGCGTACCGTTTTTACAGTAGCTGCTGGCAGGAGCTTCTACCACCGTTTCATTGGAAGAATCCCCCTTTGGAGTGTTTGACGAGCAACCACCCAGTATAAATGCCAGTAAAAAGAGCGCCAGCAAAAGAATTGATTTGAATTTTTGTTTTTCCATTGTTCCTATCTCCAATGCTTTAAAATTTACTGTTAAGCTATTTCGAAGAACAAACCGCCTTTTTCCCAATCCTTTGCGGTCAGTTCTCTTGTAAATATCCAAGGTTCCTCATAAGGAAACCATGCTTCTACCCTATCCCTGATAATATCCGTATAGATTTCTACATCATCATCTTCCGGGATAGAAGCTAAGTAAGACACAAAGCGGTTTGCCGTTGAAACCTTATCGAAACGATATAATCTTTTTAGAATCATATCGCATTGCGGCTCTTTGCCATGTTCCGATAAATAACGCTTGATTTTTGTTACCATCTCATTTGTCCGTTGCCTGACTTTTGTATAAAAGTTTCTGATTTCATCATCACTTACACCAACGACAACAAAAAAGTCAATGCTTGATTCTTTCCAATCGGATATGATTTTTTCTGTGTTTGCACCATTTACCCAGCTTCGGAGTATATCGTCAACAGGTGGCAAAGCATGATAATAAAAAGCCATATTGTTCATATCTAAAACACCACTATTTTCTTTTGCCGTTATACCTGTCATACTTGCGTTGAGCATTATTCCATTCATGATTCAATCTTTCGATTTTCTTTTTCTCCTCCCAGTTTTCGTCCATTTTCCTTGTAAACTCATCTATTGGGATTCCGAAGACTCCACAACACCCCACAGCAAGAAATACCCCTCCAATGACAGCCGTAAAGCCTGACGCTCCTCCAAAAGCATTATGGAATACAGAAAGGTAAGTGACTACCCCTCCAGCGATAGCAAAGATTACACAGACAATTTTAGCTTTCATTTTCATTTATCCTCCATTGTTGATTTTCGTTTATAGACAAAGCATTAAATATCCAAAGATATAGATACTCATATTATAGCGTTCAATTTGTTTGTTGTCAATTCGTTTCGTGGTTTTTCAAGGCGTAATTAGCCCCATCTCCTTTACAATAGTAAAGAGGTGGAATTTTATGAATTTTGGCGACATCCTAAGAGAGTTATTAGAAGATAACGATATAACACAAAAGCAACTGGCAGACGATTTGAATATAGCGTCCACAACTATAGGCAATTACATTCGTGGACTGCGTGAACCCGACTTCCAAATATTGAAGCTGTTCGCTTCATACTTCCATGTCACTACTGACTATCTCTTAAACTTTCAGTCCGGCATTACCAAAGACCACGGAGAAGATGAATTGTTACATCTTTATCGTACACTTCCGAAAGATAAAAAAGAATTGCTTTTGGAGCAAGGTAAGCTACTGGTACGATTGAATTTGAAAGAAGATGTAAAATCATCAAAATCGACTTCAGCAAAAGGGAGTAACGCAGGGTAATTTCCCTCCCGTTTCCCTCCGCCTAAATTTACATAGGCTTTTCTACATTGCAATACATGAGCAGGGGGACAGGCTCAGATTGCGTTATATGAACATAGATTTATCTCAGCTTAATTCGGTAATTATTGGGAGTTTGCGCTCATAACCCGAAGGTCGTAGGTTCAAATCATGCCTCCGCAACCATAAACCCGCATGGCTAAAGGCTTTGCGGGTTTTCTTCTGCCTTAAACAGAATTTTTTGTTCCTCTTAAACCACACACTTCGATTTGCAAGGCTCACTGCATAACTATTCATGCAGCGTGAGCCTTTCTTTTTTTTGCTCGAACTGTTTTTGACCACTATTACTATTTTTTACTCATATTCAACACTATCCTTTCCATGTGGTATATCTCTTACACAATACCTATGTTGAACTTGGCCATAGCCAGTTTTTGATATCGTCAATAGAATCTCATACATATTTTCTGTCGTTGATTTCTGCGCATAGCTTAAAATTTCTGAAAAAAGGTCGAGATATCGAACTTTAATTCAATCGCCTTATAGCAAATATGTGTCTGATAGTATGGAATTTTCGATAATCCACATTGTTTTTTCAGTACATCACAGTACAGATCGTTATAGGCTCTCGGTTCATAAGGATTTCCATTACTATGAAGAAAAACAAAACCATCATATTGATATATGTCATTTTTCTTTTGCTACTCTTCAATACGATTAAAACCTAATACAGATTGCTCCGATGTATAGATCCTTCATTTGTCCGATTCTGTTTTAGGTACTCTAAAGTACAAGGCCGTATTGCATCCTTCTTTAGTGTTTGTGATTGGAATTCGTTTATAATCCGGATGGTGATCTGTCCATTCAATCTTGAGTAGTTCAATGAGACGCTTCACATTGAAATACTCTTTCATCGTCCCCAAATAGCTCTAGAACAATCCGCACAGTTCTCCGATTCTCAATTCAGTATACCAATCGATCAAAACCATTAAAGCTTTGATATTTTCATACTCCAGAGCAGTTTGCTCAATACAGTATTGTTGAGTAACCGTGTATACAAGTGTAGGAATTGATTCACAAATAAGGCCACAGAATAGTGACATAGCTATGACTACCGAAAAATCGAAAAGGCTTTCAACGGTTTTGACCAATAGAATAAAACCAATAATCTCACCTAATAAAACCGGCAAAATAATACGCAAATTCTTCTGAAATAACTGAATAGGATAATACAGAAATTAAATCATCGGTTCATATATCCTAAAAGCTACACACAAAACGTCTCCGATAATACCCGGTAAAATTGCTCCTATTCCTATGCAAGCACACTGTATAAAAGCAATAAAAAATGAGTTTTTTCTTTTAGGATAACTGCATATAACCACCTCGAAAAAGAGAAGGAGGACAGGCAGAAGATCCTGTCCTCCTTCTGCGTGAACTTATCTCAACAGACGTTTGGCAAACTTTATCAAATCATTGTCAAGGTTTTCCCATGTATGATCAGCTATGGAACTGCCAAAATGTCCATAAGCCGCTGTAGACAGATAGATCGGTCTGCGTAAATCCATTTTTTCAATAATAGCAGCCGGGCGGAGATCGAAGTGATTGCATACCCAGACTTCCAACTCCTGATCGGATACCTTTTCTATCCCAAAGGTATCTACTGAAATGGAAACAGGCTTTGCCACACCGATGGCATACCCAATTTAAATTTCACATATATCGGCAAGCTGCGCGGCTACAATATGCTTGGCGATATAACGCGCCATATATGCTGCGGAGCGATCTACCTTAGTTGGATCTTTCCCGGAAAATGTACCTCCCCCATGCCTGGCATAACCGCCGTAGGTATCTGCGATAATTTTCCGGCCTGTTAAGCCAGTATCAGCAGCAGGGCCACCCAGGACAAAACGGCCGGTGGGATTGATATACGGCCGAGTATTTTCATCTAAAAAGTGTGACGGGATAACTGCACGGATCAGATTTTCCAAAATATCATCACGCAAACGTGATGATTCCACTCCTTTGTCATGCTGAGCCGACACAACAATCGCCGCCACACGTTTTGGCTTTCCGTCCTTATATTCTACTGTTACCTGAGCTTTTCCATCCGGGCGAAAATATGGTAAAAGGCCGGTCTTTCTCAGGTAGGTCAGCCGTCGGGTCAGATCGTTTGCCAGCTGAATGGCAAGGGGCATATAGTTCTTGGTTTCATTACAGGCATACCCAAACATCATGCCTTGATCACCTGCACCAATGTCTTTTTCTCCTGTTTTCCTGTTTTCCAGCGCGCAGTCTACGCCAACGGCAATATCCGGCGATTGTCGGTGAAGAGAACAGATAATAGAACATTGATCCGTGAATCCCAGTTCTGGATCGGTATACCCGATTTCCCGGATGACCTCTCTGGCACAGGCGGCATAATCAACTTAGGCAGTAGTCGTGATTTCTCTTATAATATGGACGGACCCCCGGCTCTGCAATAACTTCACAGGCACAGCGGCTCTGCGGGTCTTGGCTTAATAACTCGTCCAGTATTTTATCGGCAATCTGGTCGCATATTTTATCTGGATGCTCCTCCGTTACCGATTCCGATGTAAAAAGTTTAGTATTCATATTGCTTATCCCTTTCTGTATGGATCGGTTCAAATACGGTTATTTTCACTGCCCTCCGTATTCCTTGCAACCTGCGCAGCTATGGGAGCATCTCCACAACTTATCAGCGGTATCCATCCAATTATCCGCATAAGGCTTGCATTTGCCATAGAGATTTTCCACATCTTCCGGTGACTGCATATCGGTTGAATGGGCACTGGAACGTTGCACCATAGACCGTAGGCATTCTGGGTTTTCCAGCATAGGACATGGACGGAGCATATTTGCGTTAAAAGGTTACCGTCGTGATAGGCCATGAACAGTGGGGACTTCAGCGCCTCCAGCAATGTTTTTTTGTATATGTTGGAATCCGAATAATGTATAAAGGCGCAGGGCTCAATGTCGCCGTTGGCATTGATATGTAAATACCGGCGGTCACCGGCAATGCAGCCCTGCACATACTCGCCATCGTTCTGGAAGTCAATGGTGAAAATTGGCTTGGTCTTCCGGTATTTCCGGATACAGTATACCATGGTCTCCCGTTGCTTTGGTGTAGGAAGCAATTCGGGCACCGCATCGTTGCCCACCGGCATGTAGTGAAAAAACCAGGCGAACTTAGCACCTTTGGCAATCAGGTGGTCGATATATGCCTCTGAACTGAGGGAATCTACATTTTTGCTGGTGTAGCAGCAGGAAGCGCCAAAGATCAACTTCTTTTTCCTAAGGATGTCCATCGCCCGCATAACAGCCTGATACGTCCCTTGACCGCGCCGGAAGTCGGTGGCCTCCTCAAAGCCCTCAATACTGATTGCCGGAACGAAATTCTTGACCTGCATCATGTCTTCGGCAAATTTCTCATCGATCAGCGTGCCGTTGGTAAAAGCTAGGAACATACAATCTTGGTGGGCTTCACACAATCGGATGATGTCGGACTTGCGCACCAATGGCTCGCCGCCGGAGAAAATATACATAAAGGTACCGATTTCGGTTCCCTGGCGAATAATGTCATCCAGCATTTCATAGCTCATGTTAAGCTTGTTACCGTATTCCGCCGCCCAGCAGCCTGTGCAGTGTAGATTACAGGCGGAGGTGGGATCCATCAACACCGCCCAGGGAATATTGCAGTTGTGATCCGCTTGGGCTTTGTTTTGCCGTTCACTGCCGATGAGAGAGGTATTGACTATAAAGTTTTCGAAAAAGGTTTTTCGCACTTCCGGGTCAATGTCTGTCCACAGGCTCTTAATTAATAGATACCAGTTGTTATCCGGGTTCTCGATAATATCATGAAAAACTTTGCGTTGATTGACGAACAGATTATCTTTATCAAATTTATCCGCCCAATCCAGCAGTTTTGGCAGGCTCTTGTCCGGATCTTCATCCATGTAGTGCAATATCTTTTTAACGGCAAAAGATTGGAGGTTTTCTTTCATAGTTTTTCCGCTCATAACAAATCGTTCCTTTCTGCATTCGATTTTGTTTTACAGGCTTCGACCTTGCCCCCATTATATGGTCGAATTTTGCTGTTGTCATTGGACAGATAAATACGATTGGTAAAATTTGCGACAAACCTGAAAAGTGTTACCTTTTTGGACACTTGGCTGGTTTTGTCCCTTTCTTTCGGTTGGACAATCGGCTATTCTAATACTGTAAGAAATTCTTTGTGTATATGCAGATTGGCAAGAAAGGTGTTGCAGCGAATGAAGAAAGATATGAATAGAGTCCTAGTAGAATCGACAGTTCGCAGGACGTTGAAGAACATCCAAGAATCTCCGGAACGGGAGACTCGCAATCTTATTGATCTAGGGCTGGAATTTTCCAGCGGCCGGTTTCAGACCAGGCTGTTTAAGCAGGCGCAGAAAATGATGCAGAACCAAAAAAGTGCTTACTATGAGCTTGTCAAAAACATCGTTGCTACGGTGGATCATAACATCATCACCACCTTTGGTGTCAATCTGGGCTACAATAGCTGCACAAAAGGTGCCCGGATAATCCGAAAAATTGAGGCAGAAAAGGGGTTTAATATCCCCTGGGCTCTGAATCTGGCTGTCAATGAGGAAAAACTGGAAGAAAACCCGGATTTATATTACTCTATCATCCGGCAAGGTACGGAGTTGGGAATCCATACCTATCTGCTGTTTGTAACCGGATATCCAGAAAAAATACTTCCGACGATAGAAAAGGAACCGGATTGTGCTTTTATTCTCTTCCTCCGTGGACATCAAATAAATCAATCTTTTATTAAAAAAATGAAGACGATTCAAAACGTCATGGTTTCAGTTTATACAAACGAAGATATGCTGGGTGCATGTCAAAAACTTCAGGATGCCAAGCTGCTCTATGCGGTTTATCATCGTTATACAGAGCAGGACAAAGAAAATATATTAAGCGGACAATGGCTCTATTCTGTTTTGTCAGTACATCCAGTCTTTGCCTTTTTGCGGGCAGATTATGATTGCATACCCCAGACACAGGATGTAATCTATCAGTATGTCACGGCCGTGCGGGATGAACAGAAGGTTCCGCTGATTGTCATGGATATCAAGCAGGACACGCTGATGATCGATCAGGTGATTTCCGACGGCGAGTGTCTGGTCGGATTTGATGTAGATGGCAGTCTGCGTACTCACGAAGGCTTTAAGCGGGACGAACAGTACAACATCTTCCATCATCCGCTGAAGGAAATCCTGAAGGGAGCTTCGAAAAAAATGAATCGTTTGAATGAAAAATGACTAGCATAGCATGAGAATACGAGAAGCAAAACAATGTATTATTGAATTGTACCGTCATACTGATAGTGTGGTAGCATTGATCAGCGAACGCGGTGTTGGTAAAACGTCAGCATTCCAGCAGTGCGCCGAAGAAATGGGAATCGGTTATATGTGGCTTTATTCTGCCGCAATGGAAGGCCCGGATTTCATGGGGTTGCCAGACAAAGACCGTGAAAAAGGAATCACTAGGTATCTGGCACCTCAATTTTTACCTACTTTGGGTGCCATGAAGGATTGATTGTTTTCAGAGCGAGGGTTGCTTGTGCTGGAAGAAATCAATCGTGTTCCTTCGGACACAATTTCCGTACTTTACCCTTTATTGTTGGAGTGAAAGATCAACGGGCACAGTCTGGCCCCTGGCCGGAAAATCGGAACCACTATGAATCCGGACACCTTAAATTATATGGTAAATCCTTTAGTTGATGCCATGCTGGATCGCTTCATTACCATATAAATAACCCCCGGACGTTGAGGATTACATTGCCTACTCCATCCACAACGATCCATACGATGATGTCCTTGCTTATTTTACGGCATGCCCGGATATGCTTTTGCGTGTAAAAAGCGCAGGAGACAGCAGCGCCACATCAAAGTCCCCCCACACCGTGGGGCTGGGC
>JABLTR010104016.1_pt1 | contig 12695 bp, 10 predicted proteins | sample 7160071 | NCBI WGS metagenome assembly JABLTR01 (sample SAMN14651230, study PRJNA627086) | human gut metagenome | isolation source: feces | host: Homo sapiens
CCCTTCGGGATTTCAATGCTCGGGGCGGCAGAGCCGCCCCTGCGCCGAGGTTTTGCCTGGGGCAAAACGCTCGTACGGCGCACCCGCGCCGCCGGCCAGAAGGCCGGTTGGTGGTTCTTCTGCAACGGTCCCTTCCACAAAAAAGGCATCTGCAAAGCAGATGCCTTTTTTGTGGATTACGCCGCCCATTTCCGCGCTGAGAGCCGCCGCTGAGCGGCGCCTGCGGGCGCAGCGGGCCAGAGTTTTGGCCTGGAGTGCAAACGCTTGTGCGGTGCGGAGGAGAGGGCCGCTCAGTGTCCGGACGTGGCCTTCAGGCCCAGGATACCCACCAGGAGCAGGGCGGCGAAGAAGAGCCGGGCGGGGGCGGCCGGTTCCTTGAACAGAATGATGCCGGCGATCAGGGCCCCCAGGGCGCCGATTCCCGTCCAGATGGCGTAGGCGGTCCCCAGCGGGAGCACCTTGGTGGCCTGGGAGAGAAAGGCGAAGCTGACGATCATCCCCACGATGGTCAGGACGGAGAACTTCAGGTCGGTAAATCCGTGGGAAAATTTCATGCAGGTGGACCAGAATACCTCCATCACCCCTGCGATGCATAAGCAGAGCCATGCCATGCGGAACATTCCTCCTTGAACATAAAAAAATGCATTTACCGATGTATCTACCAAAGGCCTATCGATACATCAATAAATGCCTTCCACCTACTCGGCAGCAGATGGAGCGTCCTATACTATACCAGATGGACGGAAAAAGTCAATCCCTGATTTTCCAAAAATGCCGTTGCTTTCACGCCGCTGCGCGGCGGAAAAGTCCTCGCTGCGCTCGCTGAACGCCTTGCCATGCAGGGCATTCGATCCCATTCGAAAAAGTGGCTTTTGCCACTTTTTCGACGGTCTCAAACCGGGAGGCGGCTTTTAGCCGCCTCCCGGTTCGTCATCTGCCATGTTCAGCTGCTCTCCTTCTGGACCAGCGTCCAGGGAGCCACCTGGGACTGGCAGGGGACCCCTTCAAACAGGTGCATCAGAAGCTCGGCCGCCATCCGGCCCACGTTGTGGGTGCCGTGGGACAGGGAGGTGATGCGGGGGGTGGTCATCTCGCTGTACTGGCTGTTGTCAAAGCTGACCACGGCCATATCCTCCGGGATGGAGATTCCCCGCTTCACCAGCTGGGCCACCAGACGGCTGGCGATCTCGTCGTTGTAGCACACCACCGCCGTATAGCCGGGGAGGACCTGCTCCAGGTACTTGACCCCCGTTCCGTCCAAAAACAGTGACTCCTTGGCCTCCGTGCTGTACCAGAAGACCTGCTGGTCCTCGAAGGGGAGACCCAGGGTGCGCAGGGCGTCGGCATAGCCGGCGTAGCGCTGGTGGCCCTGGATGTCGTCGTTTTTGAAGATGCCCGCGATGCGCTGGTGGCCCTTCTGGTGGAGGTAGTCCACCAGCATCCGGCCGCCGGCGGCGTTGTCGTCCAGCACCGAGAGGCTGTCGGTGAGCTCGGGGTAGTTGCCGTTCATAAAGACCAGGGGGACCCCCCGGTCGATCAGCCGGCGGTACAGGTCCAGGTTGGGGTTGGGCAGGCCGGTCTTGGTCCCCTCCACCAGCACCCCGTCCAGGGAGGTCAGGTCCAGAAGGGTATTGAGCACCTTCCGCTCGTTGGACACCTGGTTCTGGGTGGCAAAGAGCAGGGGGGCGCTGTTGTGGTCGGAGAGGACGTTTTCCACCTCTCGCAAAATGCTGGGGAAGATGTAGTCGCTGATGTAGGTGGTGATGACCGCGATCGAGCGGCGGGGCATGGGGGCCGGCTTGGACCGGTCCCGGATGTGGGAGCCGCTGCCCTGCCGGCGCTCAATCAGCCCCTCCGAGACCAGCAGGGCCAGGGCCTGCCGCACGGTCTGGCGGCTGACCTGAAACTGCTGGCACAGGAGCTGTTCAGTGGGCAGAAGCATGCGCTTTTGGTAGACTCCGTCCAGAATATCGGTCCGGAGCGAGTCCGCCACCATCTGATATTTGGGTGCCATGGGACAAGTCCCTCCAGTCGTGGCTTTCAATTAAACCCAGCATAGCATATTTGCCTGCTCTTTTCAATACAATTTTCAGATTTGTCTGGAGAGAAATCTCCGGCCCCGGAGAGAGAGGCCCCTGGGCGGTGAGAGGATTACCCAGGAGGCCCTCACATTTTCTTCTAATTTTTTGTGCTCTTTGTCAAATGTGCCGGAGAATAATCCGTCAAAATTTCGAAGTTGTCCATTTTTACAAAGAGTTTTTAACAAACTATTAACTGAAATTGCAAGAAAAATGCGGGGAAAAAGCAAACAAAAATCTTATTTGTAATGAAAAAATAGAACGAAAAAAGAGGATTTACAAAATTGTACTGGCTTTTGACGGCGGTTTTGACACGATTTGTATTGTTTGTTCGGATGAAAACACAAATTATACGAACAAATTATTGACAGCGGGGGGGTCCCGGGAGTATACTTCGGTCAAGAAGTCCGGACAACCTGCAATACAACATGCGAGCGAATCCGGTTCCAGCAGCGCTGGAACCGATGACCTGATCACCGTGGGCTTCGCTCAGGTGGGCCACGAGTCCGACTGGCGCACCGCCTCCACCGAGTCCGCCCGGGAGGTGTTCAGCGAGGAGAACGGCTATCAGCTGAGCTTCATCGACTGCGACAACGACTCCGCCACCCAGCTGGAGGCCGTCCGCGGCTTCATTCAGCAGGGCGTGGACTACATCATCATCGACCCCATCGTCTCCACCGGCTGGGACGCCGTGCTGACCGAGTGTGACGACGCCGGCATCCCCGTCATCGTCATCGACAGTACCATCGACGACTCCGACAAGTATGTGACCTGGGTGGGCTCCGACTTTAAGACCGAGGGTCTCGCCTGCGGCGAGTGGCTGAAGGCCTACGCCGAGGCCAAGGGCATCACCGAGATCAACGCCCTGGTCATCGAGGGCTCCACCGGCGCCTCCGCCACCATCGGCCGTACCGAGGGCTTCAAGGAGGTCGCGGACCGTGAGGGCTGGACCATCCTGGACAGCCAGAACGGCGACTTCACCGAGGCCGGCGGCCAGGAAGTCATGGAGTCCTACTGCCAGAGCTATGAGGGCCAGTTCAACGTGGTCATCTGCCAGAACGATAACGAGGCCTACGGCGCTATGACCGCCATGGACGCCGCCGGCGTGAGCTACGGCGTGGACGGCGACGTGATCATCGTCTCCTTCGACTCCAACAAGCCCGCTGTGCAGCACGTTCTGGAGGGCAACATGAACGCCACCTTCGAGTGCAACCCCATGGCCGCTCCCTTCGTGGAGGAAGTCATCCAGCAGCTGGAGGCCGGCGAGACTCCTGAGAAGGAGATCTACATGGACGAGTCCTGGTTCGCCGCTGAGGACAACGTGTCCAGCATCACGGTGGACGGCACCGAGATGCCCGTCATCCATGTGACCCAGGAGGTCCTGGACGCCCGTCCCTACTAATTCCTCCCAGTTGCTGTGAGGAGGCCTTTATAGGACCCCAGAGGGAGGACCCCATACAATTCAACGTGGGGTCCTCCCTATTTCATTCTGAATTTCCGAATTTTAACAGAGGTGACGCGAGATGGAAGACAACATTGTATTGACGATGCGGGGAATCTGCATGACCTTCCCCGGCGTCAAGGCGCTGGACAATGTGGACTTCACCCTGCGCAAGGGGGAGATTCACGCCCTCATGGGGGAGAACGGCGCCGGAAAATCCACCCTGATCAAGTGCCTCACCGGCATCAACGACTTTGAGGCCGGCGAGATCCGGGTGAACGGGATCGAGGGACCGGTGAAAAACCACTCCACCCTGGATGCCCAGAAGGTAGGCATCTCCACCGTGTATCAGGAGGTCAACCTGTGCCCCAACCTGAGCGTGGCGGAGAACCTGTACATCGGCCGGGAGCCCATGACCCCCTTCCACACCATCGACCGCCGGACCATGAACAAGAAGGCGGACGAGCTGTGCAAGCGGCTGGACATCAAGGTGGACGTGACCCAGAACCTGGAGAACTACTCCCTGGCCCTTCAGCAGATGATCGCCATCGCCCGGGCGGTGGACATGGACTGTAAGGCCCTGATTCTGGACGAGCCCACCTCCTCCCTGGACGACAGCGAGGTGGAGAAGCTCTTTAAGATGATGCTCCAGCTGAAGGAGCAGGGGGTGGGCATCGTGTTTGTCACCCACTTCCTGGAGCAGGTGTACGCCGTGTGCGACCGGATCACCGTGCTGCGCAACGGCACCCTGGTGGGCGAGTACCCAGTGGCCGAGCTGCCCCGGGTGAAGCTGGTGGCCGCCATGATGGGCAAGGACTTCGACGACCTGGCCTCCATCAAGCCCGAGGGCTTCACCTACGACAAGGAGGCCCCCCTGGAGATCTCCGCCCGGGGCCTGAGCCACAAGGGCACCATCAAGCCTTTCGACCTGGACATCCACAAGGGCGAGGTCATCGGCCTCACCGGCCTGCTGGGCTCCGGCCGCAGCGAGCTGGCCCGGTCCATCTACGGCGCCGACAAGGCCCAGACCGGCACCCTGAAGGTGAAGGGCAAGGAGGTCAAGATCAACCAGCCCATCGACGCCATGAATCTGGGCATGGGCCTGCTGCCCGACGACCGGAAGGCGGAGGGCATCATCGGCGACCTGTCCGTGCGGGAGAACATCATCCTGGCCCTCCAGGCCAAGCGGGGCACCTTCAACCAGCTGTCCCGTGCCAAGCAGGAGGAGATCGCCGACCGGTACATCGACCTGCTCCAGATCAAGACCGCCAGCCGGGAGACCCCCATCAAGCAGCTCTCCGGCGGCAACCAGCAGAAGGCCATCCTGGCCCGGTGGCTGGCCACCGACCCCAACTTCCTGATCCTGGACGAGCCCACCCGGGGCATCGACATCGGGACCAAGACCGAAATTCAAAAGCTGATTATCCAGCTGGCCGGCGAGGGAAAGAGCATCATGTTCATCTCCTCCGAGATCGAGGAGATGCTCCGGACCTGCAACCGGATGGCGGTCCTCCGGGACGGCGCCAAGGTGGGCGAGCTGGACGGCGAGCTGACCCAGGAGCGGGTCATGGCCGCCATTGCGGGAGGTGCGAGTGAACATGAGTAAGCTAAAGAAACTCACCCAGCAGCAGCTGTTCCTGCCCATTTTCTGCATGATCCTGGTGCTGTGTGTCAACATGATCTACGACGTGTCCCAGGGCCGGGATTTTTATGAGTTCTTCAAAATCGGAATCCAGAACGAGCTGCTCAGCGGCCGTCTGGTGAACATCCTGAACCGCGGCAGCGAGGTGGCCATCCTGGCCATCGGCATGACCCTGGTGGTCTCCGCCTCCGCCGGTACCGACATCTCGGTGGGCTCCGTCATGGCCCTGAGCGCCGGCGTGTGCTGCACCCTGCTGGCGGGCGCCGCCGCCCCCCAGGCCACCGAGCTGGCCGTTCCCCTGATCGTGGGCGTGCTGGCCGCCCTGGTGGTGGGCTGCGTCTGCGGCGCCTTCAACGGCGCCCTGGTGGCCTATCTGAACATCCAGCCCATGGTGGCCACCCTGATTCTGTGGACGGCCGCCCGGGCCATCGGCCTGCTGGTGTGCAACAACCTGATCGTCTATGTGCGCAACGACGCCTTCGCCATGTTCGGCGGCTACATCGGCCCCGTGCCCACCCCCCTGATCATTGCGGCGGTGTGCATTGCCGTGGTCACCATCGTGCTGAAAAAGAGCGCCCTGGGCCTGTACATCCAGTCCGTGGGCATCAATAAGAAGGCCAGCCGCATCGCCGGCCTGAACTCCCAGAAGATCATCTTCCTGTGCTATGTGCTGTGCGGCCTGTGCGCCGGCATCGCCGGCGTGGTGGCCTCCTCCCGCATCACCAGCGCCGACACCAACAACATCGGCCTGAACTTCGAGCTGGACGCCATCCTGGCGGTGGCCCTGGGCGGCAACAGCCTGGCCGGCGGCAAGTTCAATCTGGCGGGCTCCATCATCGGCGCCTACACCATCCAGGCCATCACCACCACCATGTACAACCTGGGCGTGTCCAGCGCCGTCAACCCGGTGTTCAAGGCGGTCATCGTCATTGTCATCGTGGCGGTCCAGGCGCCTCCGGTGAAGGCGTTCTTTAAAAAGCTGTCCGCCAAGCGGCAGGCGGAGAAAGAAGTAAAGGGGGCGGTGGGCGTATGAAACCGGCAAACGCGCTGAAAGAGCGCAAGCAGATGAACAGCAACACCACCCTGCTGGTCATCACCATCGTACTGTTTTTCGTTCTGTATGCGGCGGGCTGCGTGGCTTACGCCAGCAAGGGCTTCACCACGGTCCAGACCTTTTTGAACGTGCTGCGCAGCAACGCGGGCCTGATCTGCGTGGCCTGCGGCATGACCTGCGTCATGCTCACCGGCGGCATCGACATCTCGGTGGGCTCCCTCATCGCCATGGACTGCATGATCATTGCCTACGGCCTGAACAACTGGGGCTGGGCCAGCGCCCCCACCATCATCCTCCTGGTGCTGGCCATCGGCATCGTCTTCGGACTGGTGCAGGGCTTCTGCGTGGGCTATCTGGAGATTCAGCCCTTTATCGTCAGCATGGCGGGCATGTTCTTTGCCCGGGGCATGACGGCGGTCATCTCCACCGAGCAGCTGTCCATCACCGCCGAGGCGGACCAGACCTTCTATGACATGGCCAACTTCCGCATCTACCTGCCCTTCGGCGGCACCATCAACCGGGCGGGCAAGCTGATCATGCCCTATGTGGGCATCGGCGTGGTCATCGCCCTGGCGGTGCTGGTGGTCATCTTCCTGATGCTCCGCTACACCAAGTTCGGCCGGGCCCTGTACGCCGTGGGCGGCAGCGAGCAGTCCGCCGCTATGATGGGCCTGAACGTGAAGGCCACCAAGATGAAGGCCTATGTGCTCTCCTCCTTCCTGTGCTCCATCGGCGGCATCTGCTACTGCATGAACACCATGTCCGCCAGCGTGAATCAGGCCACCGGCCTGGAGATGGACGCCATCGCCTCCTCGGTCATCGGCGGCACCCTGCTCACCGGCGGCGTGGGCAACGTGATCGGCACCCTGTTCGGCGTGCTCATCAACGGCACCATCGCCTCCATCGTCCAGTTCAACGGCCGTCTGGCCTCCTCCTGGCCCAACGTGCTCACCGCCGCTCTGCTGTGCTTCTTTATCGTCCTCCAGAGCATCTTTGCCAAGATCAAGGAACGGAATAAGTAAGGAGACAGATTTTTATGGAACGCAAGGAAATTATCACCTCCGGCCAGGCCGTCCTGGGTATCGAGCTGGGCTCCACCCGGATCAAGGCGGTCCTCATCGGCCCGGACCACGCCCCCATCGCCTCCGGCGACCACGGCTGGGAGAACCGGTATGAGAACGGGGTTTGGACCTACCACATGGACGACGTGTGGGCGGGTCTCCAGGACGCCTATGCCAGCCTGTGTGCCGACGTAGCGGAGAAGTACGGAGTCAAACTGACCAAGGTGGCCGCCATGGGCTTTTCCGCCATGATGCACGGCTACCTGCCCCTGGACGGAAACGGGGAGCTGCTCGCCCCCTTCCGCACCTGGCGCAACACCATGACCGCCCAGGCGGCGGAGGAGCTGACCGGCCGCTTCGGCTTCAACATCCCCCAGCGGTGGTCCATCGCCCACCTGTACCAGGCCATCCTCAACGGGGAGGAGCACGTGAAGGACATCGTCTACCTCACCACCCTGGCGGGCTACGTCCACTACAAGCTCACCGGTGTGAAGGCCCTGGGCGTGGGGGAGGCCAGCGGCATGTTCCCCATCGACAGCGACTCCTGCGACTATGACCAGGCCATGGTGGACTCCTTCGACGCCCTGGTGGCGGACAGGGGCTACCCCTGGAAGCTGCGGGACATCCTGCCCAAGGTGCTCCCCGCCGGGGCGGACGCGGGCTCCCTCACCCCCGAGGGGGCCAAGCTCCTGGACCCCGCTGGGGCCCTGGAGCCCGGCTGCCCGGTGGCCCCTCCCGAGGGGGACGCGGGCACCGGCATGGCGGCCACCAACGCGGTGGCCCCCCGCACCGGCAACGTGTCCGCCGGCACCTCGGTGTTTGCCATGATCGTGCTGGAGAAGGCCCTCTCCAAGGTCTACCCGGAGATCGACATGGTGACCACCCCCACCGGCAAGCCGGTGGCCATGGTCCACTGCAACAACTGCACCAACGAGATCAACGCCTGGGCCAAGGTTTTCAAGGGCTTCCTGGAGGCCCTGGGCCAGAAGCCCGATATGAACGCGGTGTTCACCGCCATGTTTGAATCCGCCGCCAAGGGGGCGGCGGACGGCGGCGGCCTGCTGCTGTACAACTACCTGTCCGGCGAGCCCATCACCGGCATGGAGGAGGGCCGTCCCCTCCTGTGCCGCGCCCCGGAGGGGGAGCTCAGCTTCCCCAACCTGATGCGCGCCCAGCTCCTGTCCGCCCTGGCCACCCTGAAGATCGGCCTGGACATCCTGGCGGGGGAGCAGGTGGCGGTGGACCGGCTGCTGGGCCACGGCGGCTTCTTCAAAACCCCCGAGGCGGGCCAGCGCATCATGGCCGCCGCCGCGGGAGCCCCCGTCTCCGTGATGGAGACCGCCGGAGAGGGCGGCCCCTGGGGCATGGCCCTGCTGGCGGCCTATCTGGTGGAAAAAGAGCCCGGCCAGTCCCTGGAGGACTATCTGGACAGCCGGGTCTTTGCCGGACAGAAGGTGGTCACTCTGGAGCCCCAGAAGCAGGACATGGAAGGCTTTGAGCAGTTCATGCGGCAGTACCGCGCCGGTCTGGCGGTAGAGCGCCAGGCGGTAGAAAGTTTGAATTAAGTGTGCGCTAAGTGCGATAATGGAGGTTTTTCCCATGAATAATAAGGAATTTTGGTTTGTAGTAGGCAGTCAGTTCCTGTATGGTCCCGAGGTGCTGGAGATCGTGGCCAAGCGGGCCGCCGAGATGGCCGACGTGCTCAACGCCTCCGGCAACCTGCCCTGCAAGCTGGTGTACAAGGTCACCGCCAAGACCAACAAGGAGATCGCCGACGTGGTCAAGGAGGCCAACTACAACGACGACTGCCTGGGCATCATCAGCTGGTGCCACACCTTCTCCCCCTCCAAAATGTGGATCAACGGCTTTGTCAACCTGCAGAAGCCCTACTGCCACCTGGCCACCCAGTACAACCGGGAGATCCCCAACGAGGAGATCGACATGGACTTCATGAACCTGAACCAGGCCGCCCACGGCGACCGGGAGCACGGGTTCATTGCCGCCCGCCTGCGCATGCCTCGCAAGGTTATCGCCGGCTACTGGCAGGAGGAGTCCGTGCAGAAGCGCCTGGGCGCCTGGATGCGGGCTGCCATGGGCGTGGCCGTCAGCAAGGAGCTGAAGGTCATGCGCTTTGGCGACAACATGCGGGAAGTGGCCGTCACCGAGGGCGACAAGGTGGAGGTCCAGGCCAAGCTGGGCTGGCAGGTGAACACCTGGGCCGTGGGCGACCTGGTGCAGGTGATGAACGCCGTCACCGAGGAGGAGATTGACGCCCTGGTGGCTGAGTACACCGCTGCCTACGACGTGGCCACCGACAACCTGGAGGCCATCCGCTATCAGGCCCGGGAAGAGATCGCCATGAAGAAGATGCTGGACGCCGAAGGGTGCAAGGCATTCTCCAACACCTTCCAGGACCTGTACGGCATGGAGCAGCTGCCCGGCCTGGCCAGCCAGCACCTCATGGCTCAGGGCTACGGCTACGGCGGCGAGGGCGACTGGAAGGTGGCCGCCATGACCGCCATCATGAAGGCCATGGGCGAAAACGGCAACGGCGCCTCCGCCTTCATGGAGGACTACACCTATAACCTGGTCCCCGGCCAGGAGTACAGCCTGGGCGCCCACATGCTGGAGGTCTGCCCCTCCCTGGCCGTCGGAAAGCCCCGCATCGAGACCCACCACCTGGGCATCGGCATGAACGAGAAGGACCCCGCCCGCCTGGTCTTTGAGGGCAAGGAGGGCGACGCCATCGTGGTCAGCCTCATCGACATGGGCGGCCGCCTGCGCCTGGTGTGCCAGGACATCCACTGCGTCAAGCCCATCCTGCCCATGCCCAACCTGCCTGTGGCCCGGGTCATGTGGCAGGCCGAGCCCAGCCTCACCACCGGCGTGGAGTGCTGGATCACCGCCGGCGGCGCCCACCACACCGTGCTCAGCTACGACGTCACCGCCGAGCAGATGAAGGATTGGGCCAACATGATGGACATTGAGTTTGTCCACATCACCAAGGACACCACCGTGGAGGGTCTGGAGCAGCAGCTCTTCCTCAACGATCTGGCCTGGAAGCTGAAGGGTATGTAAGTCCGCCGCCCCCGCCGGGCCTCCGGCGGGGGCGCCTTTCGTCCCATTTGATTTGAAAAAGGATGTGTTCTGCAATGCTGGAAGAACTGAAAGAGCAGGTCTGTCAGGCCAACCTCCTGCTGCCCAAGCACGGCCTGGTCACCTTTACCTGGGGCAACGTATCCGGCGTGGACCGGGAGAAGGGCCTGATGGTCATCAAGCCCTCGGGGGTGGAGTATGACCACATGACCGCCGAGGACATGGTGGTGGTGAGCCTGGAGACCGGCGAGCGGGTGGAGGGCAAGTGGAAGCCCTCCAGCGACACCGATACCCACCTGGCCCTCTACAACGCCTTCCCCGCCCTGGGGGGCATCGTCCACACCCACAGCCGCTGGGCCACCTCCTTCGCCCAGGCGGGCAAGGGCGTGCCCGCCATGGGCACCACCCAGGGGGACTACTTCTACGGGGAGATTCCCTGCACCCGGAAGATGACCCCGGAGGAGATCGCCGGCAAGTACGAGCTGGAGACGGGCAACGTCATCATCGAGACCTTCCGCACCCGGAACATCGACCCCGCCCAGGTCCCCGCCGTCCTGGTCCACAGCCACGGCCCCTTTACCTGGGGCACCGACCCCTTCAACGCGGTGCACAACGCCGTGGTGCTGGAGGAGGTGGCCTTCATGGACTTCCACGCCATGGCCCTCACCCCCGGCCTGCCCCCCATGCAGCAGGAGCTGCTGGACAAGCACTATCTCCGCAAGCACGGCCCCGGCGCCTATTACGGACAGTGATTTTTCCCCTTAGTTGTACGCAAACGGGAAACTTTTGCCCCTGTTTTCCCCTTTGGTAGAACGATCCCTTTGGGATGCAGGAATCAAAGGAGGAATACCCATGGCAAGCGGACAGACTACCCATTACGGGCTGAACCAGTGGCAGCCCGAGGACGCGGTGCTGCGCACCGATTTTAACGCGGACAACGCCAAGACCGACACCGCCCTGAACAATCTGCAGCAGCAGATCCAGACCAAGGAGGCCGCCCTGGCGGCGGCCATCGCAGGGTGCTACGGCCCCGGCAATCCCAGCCTGGCCAGCGGCAAGTATGTGGGCACCTGCGTGGATGCGGATTCTAAATTTCCGGTGAGCATCAATCTGGGCTTCCGCCCCTCGATGCTGGTGGTGCTGGACAGCACCCAGGGAGACAATGAATATGAGTACGCCCTGCTGGTGGGAAATGACCAGGGTCATCTGATTCTGCGGAAAAACGGCGATGCGGAATATTACAGCGGCCTTTCCTTTACCAGCACCGGGTTTACCATGAACATCTACGAACATTCCGCCTACAACTTCAATGTGGCGGGGCACACCTATTGGTATTTTGCTCTGAGATGAGAAAAACGGCGTCCGTCCCAAAGGGACGGACGCCGTTTTTTGTTGGTTCAGGGCTGAGGTTCGGGATGGGGGGCACCCTCCGCCCCCTCGGGGTAGAGCAGCAGCAGGCTGGCCGAGTGGGGAGGCAGGGTGAGGATGGGGCCCTCCCGGGTGAGCTGGAAGCGGGCCGAGCCCAGCAGCAGGCGCACCCGCTCGCCGGGCTGGAGTTCCAGGGTCTCGCTCTCGCTGCCTGTGTTGAAGGCGGCCAGGACCTGTTCGCCGGGGGTGCTGCGGGCGAAGGCCAGCAGGTGGCCCTTCCCCGCCAGATAGCGGATGTCGCCCTGGCGCAGGCACACCAGGTCCTTGCGCAGGTGGCCCAGGCGGGAGAACCAGCCCACCAGCTCGGAGTCCTCAAGGCCCAATGGGTTGGTGCGGCGGTTGAAGGGGTCCTCAAAGCCCTCCATGCCCGCCTCGTCCCCGTAGTACACCGTGGGGGAGCCGGGGAAGGCGAACATCAAAGCCGCGCCGATCTTCAGCAGCTCCTTGCCCCGGCGGCGCTGGTCGGGGTCCAGTCGGAAGGCGGAGCGCCAGTCTCGGGAGCGGTCCCCGCAGCCGTCCCCCGCGCCCAGCAGGGTGAGGATGCGGGGGGTGTCGTGGGTGCCCAGGGAGTTCATGGCGGAGTAGAAGGCGAAGGGGGGATAGTTTTCCCGGATGGTCTCCATGGCGGCGACAAAGTTTCCGGCGTCTCCGCCCCGCAGATAGTCCAGGGCGGCGTTGCGGAAGGGATAGTTCATCAAACCGTCACAGTGGCCGCCCAGGATGTGCTTGCGCCGCACTCCGTAGGCCACCTTGGTGGAGCCGTCCTCCCACACCTCGCCGATGATGACGGCGTTGGGATTTTCCTTGCGGGCGGCCTGGTGGATGCCGTGGACGAAGTCGTCGGGCAGCTCGTCGGCCACGTCCAGCCGCCAGCCGTCGGCGCCGGCCCGCAGCC
>JABLTR010072844.1_pt1 | contig 12683 bp, 7 predicted proteins | sample 7160071 | NCBI WGS metagenome assembly JABLTR01 (sample SAMN14651230, study PRJNA627086) | human gut metagenome | isolation source: feces | host: Homo sapiens
CCGGGCAGCTTATAAAAAACAAGTTCTGAATTTGTTGGAACTCTGGAGAGCAGAAGATCCCCGATGAAAGTGATACCCATTCCCAAACATGCAATATTATAGGCAGTCATCTGCTGATCCAGGCGAAATACTACAGAAGGCGAAAAGTGATTTTCCTGACAAATGGTAAGTGCACGCTTACCGGTATCATTATCTGAACGAAGAATAATAAATGGTTCGTTCTCGAATTTGTTTAATGGAACAGAAGGAATATGAGAAGAACGGAACTGCCCGTTCCGGATTTCCTCAATAGGAATCTGATATTTCTGCAGTCTGGTATTTACTGAATAATTTTTGGGAACTGCAAGAAGAAGTTGTTCTTTCTGGTAGATATAACGTTCAAAAATCTGGTTATCCAGAATACAGTTATCAATCACCAGATCTAACTTTCCGGCCTGGAGAAACTGGGATAGCTTTGCTGTACTTTCTTCTACAAGAGAAATTTGAACATGGGGGAATTTTTGGGAAAAATCAGCAATAAGGGGAGGCAGAATCCACGAAGAAAAAAAGTTACTGCCACCTACATTAAGAGTTCCTGTTTTGAGATTTCCCAGATCCAGTAGGTAGTTTTCGAGATTATTTTCAATATCCATGACTTTTTCAACAGCCTGTATATAATGTTTTCCAACTTCAGTTAACTGCAAAGGTTTGGTACTTCGATCAAAAATAGGATAGCCAATACGGTTTTCCACACGTTTTACATTGGCGCTTAAAGAAGGCTGCGAAATGAAAAGAGCAGCAGCAGCTTTGGAAAAGCTTTTTTCCTTGTAGACCTCATAGATGTATTCCATTCCCTGAAACATATAAACTCCTCCGATATATAACTTAAACACTATATATTTTATAAAAATATATGTATTTGATTATATTATAGCAGAGATATATAATGAGGGCAAATACATGGGAGGGCGAATAACTATGAAAAAAACAGACTATCGTGTAGAAAGGGATTCTATTGGTGTAAAGGATATTCCGGAAGATGTATATTATGGAGTACAATCCTTACGTGCGGCTGAAAATTTCCACATTACGGGGCTGAATATGCATCCGGAAATTATTAACAGTCTTGCATACATAAAAAAAGCAGCAGCGATAACCAATTGTGAGGTGGGGCTTCTTGAGAAGAAAAAAGCACAGGCGATTGTCCAGGCATGTGATGAAATTGTTTCAGGAAAATTCCATAATGAATTTATTGTGGATCCTGTTCAGGGAGGAGCTGGCACATCTTTAAATATGAATGCCAATGAAGTAATTGCAAATCGCGCGATTGAGATACTGGGAGGAAAAAAGGGCGATTATACAATTATAAATCCTAACGATGATGTGAATTGTGGACAGTCTACCAATGACGTTATTCCTACTGCCGGTAAAATGACTTCTCTTCGTTTGTTGCAGAATCTGAAAAAACAGCTTCTTCGCCTCTATGATGCTCTTAATGAAAAAGCTACAGAGTTTGATCACATAATAAAAATGGGGCGTACACAGATGCAGGATGCAGTACCAATTCGTCTGGGACAGGAATTTAAGGCATATTCGGTAGCAATCATGCGTGATATCCACAGAATGGATAAAGCAATGGATGAAATGCGGACTCTTAATATGGGAGGTACTGCTATTGGAACAGGAATTAATGCAGATGAGGGCTATCTGAGAAGAATTGTTCCAAATCTCACTGAAATATCGGGAATGGACTTTATACAGGCTTTTGATCTGATTGATTCCACTCAGAATCTGGATCCATTTGTAGCCGTTTCCGGTGCTGTGAAAGCATGTGCGGTAACTCTTTCCAAAATGTCAAATGATCTCCGTCTGATGTCCTCCGGTCCACGTACTGGTTTTGGGGAGATTAATCTTCCGGCAAAACAGAATGGTTCCTCTATTATGCCAGGTAAAGTTAATCCGGTTATTCCTGAAGTAGTGAATCAGGTTGCTTTTAATATTATTGGTAATGATGTTACCATTACCATGGCTGCAGAGGCTGGTCAGCTGGAATTAAATGCGTTTGAGCCGATTATTTTCTATTGCATGTTCCAGTCTATCGATACTCTTGGCTATGCAGTCCAGACATTGGTGGATAATTGTATTGTAGGAATTACGGCAAATGAAGAAAGATGCCGTTATCTGGTAGAAAACAGTGTAGGTATTATCACTGCAATCAGCCCCCATCTTGGATATCAGAAGGCTGCGGATATTGCAAAAAAGGCAATTAAGACAGGCGAATCTGTAAGAAGTCTGATTCTGAAAGAAAAGCTTATGGACGAGGATGAACTTAATCGCATTCTGGATCCGATCCATATGACGGAACCTGGTATTTCCGGAAAAGATTATCTTATAAAAAAATAAGAAAAAAACAGGCGGGAAAATTTTCCCGCCTGTAAAATCGTCTGGACACATATCATATATAAATATGATTTTTATATTTTTGAATTATTCGATTGATTTCAACCGGATTAGAACAGACCTGTGATCTTACCTGTCTCGTCTACGTCGATTCTCTCAGCAGCCGGAACTTTAGGAAGACCTGGCATTGTCATGATCTCGCCTGTAAGAGCTACGATGAATCCTGCACCAGCGGAAATCTTCAGGTTACGTACTGTAACTTCGAAGTCAGTAGGAGCACCCAGTTTAGTCTGGTCATCTGTTAAGCTGTACTGTGTCTTAGCTACACAGATCGGGCAGTTGCCAAAGCCAAGAGCTTCTAACTGTTTCGCCTGTTTCTGAGCGTTAGCTGTCAGAACTACTTTCTTACCGCCATATACTTTCTGAACGATCTGGTTCAGTTTGTCTTCGATAGAACCTTCCAGTTCATATGCATAGGAGAAGTCGTTTGGTTCTTCAACAAGACGGATAACTTCTTCTGCAAGTTTGATTCCGCCTTCGCCGCCTTTTGCCCATACTTCAGAAAGAGCAACGTTAACGCCCAGTTCTTTACATTTAGCTTCTACAAAGTCAAGCTCTGCTTTTGTATCTGTAGGGAATGCGTTGATAGCAACAACACATGGAAGTTTGTATACGTTTTTGATGTTGGAAACGTGTTTTAACAGGTTCGGGATACCTTTTTCAAGAGCTTCCAGGTTTTCATTGTTAAGGTCAGCTTTAGCAACGCCGCCGTTGTATTTCAGGGCACGTACTGTAGCTACGATTACAACTGCGCTTGGTTTTAAACCAGCCATACGGCATTTGATATCAAGGAATTTCTCAGCACCAAGGTCAGCACCGAAACCAGCTTCTGTGATTGCATAATCAGCAAGCTTCATAGCCATCTTTGTAGCTGTTACAGAGTTACATCCATGAGCGATGTTTGCGAATGGTCCGCCATGTACGATTGCAGGAACGTGTTCCAGAGTCTGTACAAGGTTTGGTTTCAGAGCATCTTTTAACAGGGCTGTCATAGCGCCTTCTGCGTGAAGGTCACCTGCTGTTACAGGTTTCTGCTCGGAAACTTTTCCGTATGTATATCCGATGATGATCTTGGATAATCTTTCTTTCAGGTCTTTGATGTCGCTTGCAAGACAGAGAACTGCCATGATTTCAGATGCAACTGTGATGTCGTATCCGTCTTCACGAGGCATACCGTTTGTCTTTCCGCCAAGACCATCTACTACGTTACGAAGCTGACGGTCGTTCATATCTACACATCTTCTCCATGTGATCTTACGTGGGTCGATGTTTAATGCATTGCCCTGGAAGATATGGTTATCGATCATAGCTGCCAGTAAGTTGTTAGCTGCGCCAATGGCATGGAAGTCACCTGTGAAGTGAAGGTTAATATCTTCCATAGGAACAACCTGTGCATATCCGCCGCCTGCTGCACCACCTTTTACACCGAATACCGGTCCTAAGGATGGCTCACGAAGAGCTACCATAACACTCTTGCCAAGTCTCTGCATACCATCTGCAAGACCTACAGTAGTAGTAGTTTTACCTTCTCCTGCTGGAGTTGGGTTGATAGCTGTAACGAGGATTAATTTTCCATCCTTCTTATCACTTTCTTTCAGAAGATTGTAGTCGATTTTTGCTTTGTATTTTCCGTACTGCTCCAGATATTTGTCGTCAATACCTGCTTTCTCTGCGATCTGAGTAATTGGAAGCATCTCGCATTCCTGTGCAATTTCAATGTCTGATTTGAATCCCATAATTGTTTTTCTCCTTTCGTTTCCGCATAACATGAAAAACTTCTGTTGCTGTTCACTCCGCGATCAGCAACAATTATTAATTGAAAGAAGTATTGGCCGGTCTGCCTGGTATTCCTGATTTCTGCCCTGAAAGTTATAAAAAAAGGCCAGTATCTGAATATTTCAAATACTGCCCAGACGGTCGGCTCCCACAAACCTCCGACTCCACGTGGTTTGCACTCCACTCTTTCCGTCAGTACTCGAAGGTTCTTTCAATTGATGAATACAATATATCATTTTGAGAAAAAAATGTCAAGAAAATTTTTGTTGAAACGTCAAAAAATGTGAGTAAACTGGATAAAAGTTGTGCAAATTGATAAGAGAAGAGAATCGTAATCCCTGGTAATGAAAGAAAATACGTTTTCTCAAGGAAAGAAATTGTTAAAAAATAGACATAGTTTTCCCTGATAAATGAAGAAAATATAAAAAGCGGGTAAAGACTGTGCAAAATATGGAAAATGGAATTGACAACAGTTCAGAAGATATGTTATTCTCATCTTTAGTATGAAAAGACACTATCGTTTTCATGCAAATATTTGCTCACATTCAGAGACAGTTTCTGAATGTTAAGCCATACGGACAGGCGGGGCAGTTGCCGGGTGGGAGACACCACATTATTGATTGAGTTAGAAGCTCAAATTTTATAAGTTGATTACTTTATAATAATCAGTGCGTAAGCACACATCATCTTGTGAAACGGTCAATAAGAGCATAGCATATATTTGCCAGCGATTGAAGACGACAGCAGTCATGAATATTTCAGAATACGGGAACAGGCACAGGATACAGACGGATTTATACGGGAAATCCGGTCAGTATATAAAGAGACAGAGCCTGAGAAATTCTATAGATCATGAGAGAAGCAGATGGTGAATGAACTTATCTGCTTCTTTTTTTGTGCAGATATAGCAAATATAAAGGATATGGTTGGAGATAAACGCTTTGCGAGGATGTGTCTCACATGCGTTCGACTTGAATATATAGAGAAATAATTGAATCATTGTGCCGGTTTGAGGCAGTATACAATTGCTGAATGATAGAACTGTATTTGCCGGTACATGACGACAGGAAAAGAGGAACATGTCAAATGGATTATGAAAGACAACAGCATGCGCCCATATATGAAGCACTGGAACGTTTCCGAAAGAAGAGAGTCGTTCCCTTTGATGTGCCGGGACATAAAAGAGGAAGAGGAAATCCGGAGCTTGCACAGTTGCTGGGAGAGAAATGTGTGGGGCTGGATGTTAATTCTATGAAGCCGCTGGACAATCTCTGCCACCCGGTTTCGGTGATCAGAGAAGCGGAGGAGCTTGCAGCAGATGCTTTTGGCGCAGCGCATGCATTCCTTATGGTAGGAGGAACCACATCTGCAGTGCAGAGCATGATCCTGTCTGTCTGCAAGGCAGGGGATAAGATCATTCTGCCGCGAAATGTACATAAAAGTGCCATCAATGCCCTGGTACTGTGCGGTGCAATTCCAGTTTATGTAAACCCGGAGGTGAATGCGCAGCTGGGCATTTCCCTTGGCATGGAAGTCAGTCAGGTGGAGAAGGCTATGGATGAGAATCCGGATGCGGTGGCAGTTCTTGTAAATAACCCTACCTATTATGGAATCTGTTCGGATCTGCGGACTATCGTAAAGAAGGCTCATGCAAGAGGAATGAAGGTGCTGGCAGATGAGGCTCATGGAACCCATCTTTATTTCGGCAGAAACCTTCCTGTATCCGGAATGGCGGCAGGTGCTGACATGGCGGCAGTTTCCATGCACAAATCCGGCGGAAGTCTGACACAGAGTTCGCTGCTGCTTTTGAATAAGAGTATGAATGCAGAGAAAGTGCGCCAGATCATCAATCTGACTCAGACCACAAGCGCTTCTTATCTTCTGTTGTCCAGTCTGGATATCTCCAGAAGAAATCTGGCACTCAGGGGAGAGGAATCCTTTGAAAAGGTTGCAGGGATGGCGCAGTATGCCAGAGAGGAGATCAATGAGATCGGCGGTTATTATGCATATGGTATGGATCTGATCAATGGAACCAGTGTTTTTGATTTTGATGTTACAAAACTCTCCATTTATACACTGGGAAATGGGCTGGCAGGTATTGAAGTTTATGATCTTCTCAGAGATGAATATGATATTCAGATCGAGTTTGGAGATATCTGTAATATTCTGGCTTACATTTCCATTGGAGACAGGCTTCAGGATATTGAGAGGCTGGTAGGGGCATTGGCTGATATTGAACGTCTGTATAAGAAGGACAGCACAGGTATGCTTTCCGGGGAATATATCGCACCTGCAGTGGTGGCGTCTCCACAGCAGGCATTTTATGCGGAGAAAGAATCTCTGCCCATGGAACAGGCGGCAGGCAGGATTAGCGGTGAATTTGTTATGTGTTATCCTCCGGGAATCCCGATTCTTGCTCCTGGAGAAATGGTGACACAGGAAATTGTAGAATACATTCTTTATGCAAGAGACAAAGGCTGTTCCATGCAGGGAATGGAGGATCCGAAGGTAGAACATCTTCAGGTCCTGAAAGGGGGTATCTGATCATGGAATTATGGTATTCCGAGTTCCATACAGGAAATGTAAAGCTTTCTGTCCGGATTAACCGACAGTTATTTTCAGGGGAAAGTGAATTTCAGAGAATCGATGTGTTTGAGTCTGAAGAATTTGGAAGATTTGTGGCTCTGGACGGTGAGATCGTATTTTCTGACAAGGATGAATTTATTTATGATGAAATGGTCACGCATGTGCCAATGACAGTACATCCCAATGTAAAAAATGTTCTGATCATCGGCGGCGGTGACGGTGGAGTTGCCAGAGAACTGATCCATTATCCACAGATTGAGAGCATTGATGTGGTGGAATCCGATAAAATGTTTGTGGATGTATGTGCGGAGATGTTTCCGGATATTGCCCAGGGACTGAAGGATGAGAGAGTCAACATTTATTATGAAGACGGCCTTCGGTTCCTGCGGAATAAAAAGGCCAGATATGACCTGATCATCAATGATTCCACAGATCCGCTGGGACATACAGAGGGACTTTTTACAAAGGAATTCTACGGAAGCTGTTATAAGGCTCTCAGAGATGACGGAATCATGGTTTATCAGCATGGAAGTCCTTTTTATGATGAGGATGAGGTGGAATGCAGAAAGATGCACAGAAAGGTTTTCCGGTCATTTCCGGTGAGCAGGGTTTATCAGGCACATATCCCTACCTGTCCCTCGGGATACTGGCTTTTTGGATTTGCATCAAAGAAATATCATCCACTGGAAGATTTCAGGCCGGAGAGGTTTGATAATCTTAATATAGAAACATGGTATTATACAACAAACCTTCACAGAGGAGCATTTATGCTTCCAAAATATGTAGAAGATTTACTGGAAGAGGAGGAAAACAGTTTATGAGCAGATTATTGGTAATCGGATGTGGTGGGGTAGCTTCAGTGGCAATTCGCAAATGCTGTCAGAACAGCGATGTTTTTACAGAGATTATGATCGCAAGCAGGACAAAGGAAAAATGCGATGCACTCAAAGAGAAGATTGAAAGTACAACGAAGACAAAAATTGAGACAGCAAAGGTAGATGCGGATAATGCAGCAGAGGTCGCAGAATTGATCAGAGCCTATAAGCCGGATGCTGTCCTGAATGTGGCACTTCCATATCAGGATCTTACCATCATGGATGCATGTCTGGAAGCCGGTGCGGATTATATTGATACTGCCAATTATGAAGCAGAGGATACAGAAGATCCCACATGGCGTGCAATCTATGAAAAGAGATGTAAAGAAAAAGGCTTTACTGCATATTTCGATTATTCCTGGCAGTGGGCTTATGATGAGAAATTTAAGGAAGCAGGACTGACTGCTCTTCTGGGAACCGGTTTTGATCCGGGTGTTACCAGTGTATTCAGTGCCTATGCCTTGAAGCATTATTTTGATGAAATCCATACCATTGATATTCTGGACTGTAACGGCGGTGATCATGGATATCCTTTTGCCACAAACTTTAACCCGGAGATCAATCTTCGAGAGGTTTCCGCAAATGGTTCCTACTGGGAAGACGGACATTGGGTAGAAACAGAGCCTATGGAATTTAAATCTGTCTATGATTTCCCTGAGGTAGGAAAGAAGGATATGTATCTTCTTCATCATGAAGAGATTGAATCACTGGCAAAAAATATTCCGGGAGTACAGAGGATCCGTTTCTTTATGACATTCGGACAGAGCTATCTGACACATATGAAATGTCTGGAAAATGTAGGAATGCTTTCCACCGCACCTGTGGAATTTAATGGACAGGAGATCGTGCCGATCCAGTTTTTGAAAGCTCTTCTGCCGGATCCTGCATCTTTGGGTCCGAGAACAGTGGGTAAAACAAATATCGGCTGTATTTTCACAGGTGTTAAGGACGGAAAAGAGAAAAGTATTTATATTTATAATGTATGTGATCATCAGGAATGCTATAAAGAGGTGGAATCCCAGGCAATCTCCTATACAACAGGTGTTCCGGCTATGATCGGTTCCATGATGGTAGTGACCGGACAGTGGAAGAAGCCGGGTGTATTTAATGTGGAAGAATTTGATCCGGATCCATATATGGAAGCACTGAACAAATGGGGACTTCCATGGAAAGTCTGCGAAGATCCTGAACTGGTAAAGGTCTGGAAAGCCAATGAAGATTGATCAACTGCAAACTCCCTGCTATGTGATCGATGAGAAGAAGATGCGGGAGAATCTGGAGATTTTGAAAAAAGTCCAGGAGGATACCGGGTGTAAGATCCTTCTGGCGCAGAAAGCGTTTTCCGGCTTTGCTCTGTATCCCATGATCGGAAAATATCTGGCAGGTACCACTGCCAGCGGTCTGTTTGAGGCAAGGCTTGGATATGAAGAGATGGGGAAAGAGAATCATGTTTTTTCCCCTGCTTACCGTACAGAAGATATAGAGGAACTGGATCGGATCTGTGACCATATTATCTTTAATTCCACAGCACAGCTGAAGAAATTTAAAGAAGTGTGTACCGGAGCCAGTCTGGGACTCCGTATTAATCCGGAATGCTCCACTCAGGGGGAGCATGCAATCTATGATCCCTGTGCGCCGGGTTCCAGGCTGGGGGTTACCAGAGAGAACTTTGACGGGGAATGTCTGAAATGGATCGACGGACTGCATTTTCATACGCTCTGCGAACAGAATGCGGATGACCTGGAGAAAACATTGCAGGCGGTAGAGGAGAAGTTTGGAGAATTTCTGTCTGAGGTTTCCTGGCTGAATATGGGCGGCGGACATCATATTACCAGAGAGGATTATGATGTAAAGCTCCTGGAAAAATGTATTCAGCATATGAAGGAAACCTATGATCTGGATATTTATCTGGAGCCCGGGGAGGCTGTTGCCCTGAATGCCGGATATCTGGTGACAGAGGTTATGGACATTGTGGAAAATGAGATCAGAACGCTGATTTTGGATGCTTCTGCAGCCTGCCATATGCCGGATGTGCTGGAGATGCCCTATCGTCCGCCTCTTAAGGACAGCGGGGAAGCAGGGGAGAAGGCATATACCTACCGCTTATCTTCCTGCACCTGCCTGGCAGGAGATGTAATCGGAGATTATTCCTTTGACAGAGAGATCCGGATCGGGGACAAGCTGTATTTTATGGATATGGCGATTTATTCTATGGTGAAGAATAATACATTTAACGGTATGCCGCTGCCGGATATTGCGGTTATGCATGAGGACGGAGAGTGTGAGGTTATCAGACATTTCGGATACGAAGACTTTAAGAGCCGGCTTTCCTGATATCTGCCGGGCTATCAAAGAAAAGGAGACAGACATGGAAGTTACAGAGAAGAACAGAACAAAATATCGTATGCCCGGAGAATTTGAGCCTCATGAGGGATGTGTGATGATCTGGCCGGAACGTCCCGGTTCCTGGAATTATGGGGCAAGGGAAGCACAGAAAGCATTTGTGAAAGTTGCAGAGGCTATTGGAGAGAGCGAAAAGGTGTATATGCTGGTTTCCAAAGCTCAGATGGAGAATGCAAAGAATCAGCTTGGGAATGTTTCCGGTGTGACTTTGCTGGAATGCGAGACAGATGACGCCTGGGCCAGAGATGTGGGAGCAACCATGGTTCTGGATGAGAAAGGGGCGGTCTGTGGAGTTGACTGGCAGTTTAATGCCTGGGGAGGTACCTTTGACGGGCTTTACCGGAACTGGGAAAAGGATGACAGGGTGGCTGCCTTTATCTGCAGGACTCTCGGTTGTCCATGTCTGGATGCCAGACCTTTTGTGCTGGAGGGCGGTTCCATCCATTCTGACGGAGAGGGGACTCTGATTGTTACAGAGGCCTGTCTTCTGAGTCAGGGACGCAATCCTCAGATGAGCAGGGAACAGATAGAGGAACAGTTGAAGTACTGGCTCGGTGTCCACAAGATTATCTGGCTTCCATGTGGAATCTATCAGGATGAAACCAATGAGCATGTGGATAACGTGTGCGCTTTTGTAAGGCCCGGAGAGGTTGTGCTTGCATGGACAGAGGATGAGACAGATCCGCAGTATGCCATGTCTCTGGCTGATCTGAAGGTGCTGGAACAGGAAACAGATGCAAAAGGCAGAAAATTTAAGATTCATAAGCTTCCGATTCCTCAGAAACCGGTCTGCCTTACCCAGGAAGATGTGGATGGCTTTGTGTTTGAAGAGGGAGAAGACGAACGGGAAGCAGGAGAACGGATGGCTGCCAGTTACGTGAATTTCTATATTTCCAATGGAGGGATTATCCTTCCTCAGTTTGGGGATGAAAATGACAAAAGGGCAGTGGAGATTCTGCAGAAGTGTTTTCCTGAAAGAAGGATTTATCCCATTGATGCCAGAGCCATCATTGTTGGCGGTGGAAATATTCACTGTATCACCCAGCAGATTCCCGGAAAAAATATCTGACCCTGATGCAGAAAACTTTGAGAGTCATGTGTTTGAGGGTTATACCTGAAAGTTATGAAAAAACTTACTTATGTAAACAGGAGCAGGAGGAACAGACAGGATGAGAAATGTAACAGTGGCAGCAGTTCAGATGAAATGCAGTAAAAGTGTGGAGAAAAATATTGCCCATGCAGAGGAACTGGTGCGTCAGGCAGCAGCAAAGGGAGCTGAGATTGTTCTTCTTCCGGAGCTTTTTGAACGGCCCTATTTCTGCCAGGAGCGCAGATATGAGTATTATGAATATGCGCAGACTGCAGAGGAAAACCCTGCAGTGCGTCATTTCAGCAGGGTAGCGGCAGAGCTGGGGATTGTGATCCCGGTCAGCTTTTATGAAAAAGAGGTCAATAATACCTATAACAGCGTTGCGGTTCTGGATGCAGATGGGAAGAATCTCGGCGTTTACCGGAAAACACATATTCCGGATGACCATTATTATCAGGAAAAATTCTATTTCACACCGGGAGATACCGGCTTTAAGGTTTTTGATACCAGATTTGGAACCATTGGAGTTGGAATCTGCTGGGATCAGTGGTTCCCGGAAACGGCAAGATGTATGGCACTGCAGGGAGCAGAGCTTCTCTTTTATCCCACTGCCATCGGCAGTGAACCCATCCTGGAATGTGACAGCATGGAACACTGGAGAAGATGTATGCAGGGACACGCTGCCTCCAACCTGATCCCTGTGATCGCTGCCAACAGAATCGGTGAGGAAACAGTAGAGCCATGTCCGGAAAACGGAATGCAGAAATCTGCTCTTAATTTTTACGGCTCTTCTTTTATCACAGACAACACAGGTGCTCTCTGTGCAGAACTGCCCGGAGGGGAAGAGGGGGTGCTTGTAAGCACTTTTGACCTGGATGCATTAAAGGCAGACAGACTGAACTGGGGACTTTTCAGAGACCGCAGACCGGAAATGTATGCAAAAATTGTCGGGAAATGACATACAAGCCAAAATTCCATTGCCGCAGGCAATCTGGAATGAATTTTGGCTCAGTTACTGAGAACGGAGTGAACAGTAACTGAGTTTATAAGAATTTCATAAAAAGTTTATGATTATATTAGTTGCTACCTGCGGTATATATGGTAAAATAAGAGTACGAACGTTACTGATAACGGAGCGAGCAGTAGAGTTTTGACATGTATTTCTGGCAAAATGGAGTGTAGAAGATGAACAGAAAAGAATTTTTGGAAATCCTGAGAAGCCAGCTTGCCGGTCAGATGCAGGAGGGCAAAGCAGCGGCACATATCAGGTATTATGAAGATTATATACAGTCTCAGGTACGTGGCGGACGTTCAGAGCAGGAAGTACTGCAGGAACTGGGAGACCCGCATCTGATAGCAAAAACTCTGATCGATACAGATGATGGAAGTACACAGGAAGATTACGGAGAGTATTCTTCTTACGGAAGCAGTTATGGCAATGAGACAGAGCTTCCTCATCAGCAGGAGAAAAGATGGAAAAAAGTAATCGATCTTTCTACCTGGCATGGCAAGGC
>JABLTR010049671.1_pt1 | contig 12677 bp, 10 predicted proteins | sample 7160071 | NCBI WGS metagenome assembly JABLTR01 (sample SAMN14651230, study PRJNA627086) | human gut metagenome | isolation source: feces | host: Homo sapiens
TCCCGGAAGAAATCCGAGTTTTTCTCCCGCTTCAATTGCCGGACGTGTCAGAATGATGCGTCCCACTTCTTCATTCTTAAACGCAGTGATCGCCATGGCCATGGCCAGATATGTTTTTCCGGTTCCGGCAGGGCCCATCCCGAAAACAATCATTTTTTTACGGATATTATCTACATAATCCTTCTGCCCGAGTGTTTTAGGCTTTACCGGTTTTCCCTGTATGGTATGACAGATCACATCTTTATCAATCTCTACCATCTCAGACCCTTTGTGTTCCTGCAAAAGAGCAAGTGCGTAGTTTACATTCTGTTCGCTGATAACATTTCCCCGTTTTGCAAGCTCATACAACTGTTCAAACACTTCCTGTGCGCCGCTTGCGGCAGATGAAGTACCGATAATTTTCAACTGATCATCGCGTACAACAACCGTTACACCCAGTGTCCGTTCTATTTTTTTGATATTGGCATCAAACTGTCCGAAGACATTTGCCATATGTTCCGTTGGTATCCGGAGCGATACTTCATTCAGACTCATTTACAGGTTCCTCTCGTTTCCTTTCGGTTGGTACTAAAGTTGTGATTTTTTCACACCCCTTTACCTGACCATAGATATGATAGTTTTTATCTATCTGTTCAATCATAACATTTTTGTCGACAATTCGCACCCCATTTTCTTCCAATTCCGAAAGAAATTGTGAAAAATGTGTCAAAGCAAGCTGTTTTACCTGTTCTTTTGTCAGCATAACGGTCTTTTCCTGCAGCTCAGACGTTGTGATTTCTCCAAAATAAACCGGAAGATAAAAACTGTCCTGCAGGCAAAACTGCCGGGTATCCGTTACAGAACGCTCCGATGCATACTCCGCATGCAAAGCCGGAGTTACCAGGCGCCAATTCAGAACCTGTAGAAAATATCGTTTGTGTTTATTACCGGTTTCTTTTTTTTCAGTCATTTTGGAAGAAATCCAGTCCTCATAGGGATGCATTGTATATCCATATACATCGGCATCGGCGCTTTTATAATAGTATTCCCGCACTTCCCCGTTATCATCCAGAATTTCCTGCCGTCCACAGACCAGCACATCGCCTTTTTTCACTTTATCACCCTTTTTCACTTTGGCAAGCCCGCTCCTTGTAATGACCGATGCAATCGTAGCATCCGCAGATGCCGCCAGATCCATACAGGTGCCCTCTGCTTCTTTCGTTTCCTCGTGAGAAGAAATTTTCTCCTGTATCTGTACAACCAGCCGGGTTCCCGTTTCGTATACACTTGCCCAGATCACCGGTTCCAAGTCCTGACGCAGGGACAGCTCCAGTGCATCATTGTCGATTTCCTTTGCCGGCATGCCATAGGTAACGTTGTGTGCACTTAAATATTCCAGAATGGCGTCTTCTCCCAGAGAGGAATTCCCTTTGATTTCAATTCTCCAGATTCTCGTACTGAGCACCCAGACTCCTGCCATGACACACAAAAGGACAAAAATTCCAAGTTTTCTTGCGCGGTATTTCTGCCAGAAAAACGGAAAGCCGATCCTTTTTCTGATGTGGATTATCGTTTTTGTTTTCCGCAGATATGGACGCAGTTCATACAGATCCTGCAACCGGATATAAAAAGAAACCTGCGTCGGAGAATCCGGCTGTATCTTCCAGAACATAATTTCGTGACGTGCACATAAATTTAAAAAACGGGAAATGTTGCTTCCGCATACACAAACCAAAAGACTGCCATTGACGAATCGAAGAAACCTTTCTATCATGGCAGAAATGTGATCTCCTGCATATATCCGGAAATTTCGATAAGATCCGCCGAATATTTCCGGATGGACAGACTCCTTCCGACGATCCGGATATGATAGGATTGTGTTGCAATTCCGATCACCTCCGGACAGTATTTTATAATTCCACGGTGGTTAACGATACAAAGTGTACGGTTCCCCTCCATGGAAAGAAGCGGCATTCCCAGGAAAATGTCTTTTGGCAGTTCCATTTGTTCTACGAGATGCTCCTGTTTTATTTTGTGTCTGGTTTGATTCGAATGGCTTTTCATACTTCACTATATGAAAAGCGAACCCGTCCTATGTCTCTAAATTCAGGGATCCGTTTCGGTACGCTTCCAAAAATACATTAAATTCTACGGTCATCATCATAATATACATGCAAAAATACAGCCAGAGCATGATCAGGGCAATGGTTGTCAGGCTTCCATACATGGAAAATCCATTAAAATAATCAACATAGATGGAAAGCCCGAAGGAAAAAACATACCATGCAGCTGCACATGCCGTGGCTCCAGGAAGCTGGCTTTTAAAGGTAAGCTTTGTATTCGGAAGTGCGGTAAAAATCACGTCAAAAAACAGGATCAGAAGAAGTAACAGGATAAGCCCCCGGAATTTGATTATTATTTTTACGAGATGTGCAATAAACGGAAGATAATCTGCCGCTAAATGCCGCAGACTGTTTCCAAAAACCAGCACAACAAGCGTAAATACAATCGCAACCAGAAAAACAATGGTATAAATAACCGCCCAGAATCGGAGTACAAACCAGTTTCTTGTCTCTTTTAATTCGTGAACCGCATTCAGACCATCTGCCATATACTGAATGCCTTTTGCGGCAGACCATATGGCAATAATTGCCGTGACCGAAATGATTCCCATGGATCTTGTATAGATTTCTTTTACAAGGGTAACCAGAAACGGAGCAACATACTGCGGCATGACTCTTTCTATGATTTCAAATACCATATCCTCCGTGATACTGGTATATTGAAGCATGGAAGAAAACACCATAAGAAACGGAATGATGGATAAAATAATAAAAAAAGCGATCTGTGCGGAATAAGCATTTATTTTGTCTTTCTGGCATTTGGCTAAAAACCGGGTAACCAGACGTATTGCTTTTTGCATACCAAATGATCCTTTCTTCTTTATTTATGATATGGTTCGTGATGCATGATACGGTAAGAACGATAAATCTGTTCCAGCAGAATCACACGCATCAGCTGATGGGGGAATGTCATCTTCGAAAAGCTGAGTCGTGCATCTGCCCGCTTAAGAACCTTGTCGGATAATCCAAGAGATCCTCCGATTACAAAATAAATATGACTGACTCCGCCAAGCCCGAGTTTTTCAATTTCACGGGAAAGTTCTATCGAATCCGGCTGTTTTCCATCGATCGCCAGCGCAATCACATAGCCGTCCGGGCGGATGGATTTTAAAATACGCTCCCCTTCCCGGTCTTTGACCATGGCAATTTCGGTTTCGCTTGCCTGTTCTTTTGTCTTTTCATCCGCCACTTCCGTAATGGATAACGTACAGTAGCGGCTGAGCCGTTTGGAATATTCCCTGACGGCTTCCGTATAAAATTTTTCCTTTATTTTGCCTACGCAGATAATTGTTATTTTCATGTTGTTATTTTACTATATTTCTCTGTAAATTTGTAGTAAAAAATGATATACTGTAATCAACAAATACAAGAGAGGTAACGAAATTGAAAGAATTACAGGAAAGAATTAAAAAAGATGGAATTGCTGTCAATGAAGATATCTTAAAAGTAGACAGTTTTATCAATCATCAGGTAGATCCGGTACTGATGCAGCACATCGGGGAAGCTTTTGCGGAACACTTCAAAGATCAGGGCATCACAAAGGTTGCAACCATTGAAAGTTCCGGCATTGCTCCGGCTCTTATGACAGCTATGTGCATGGGGCTTCCTATGATTATCTTAAAAAAACAGCCTTCTAAGATTTTAAACGACAATCTGTTCCAGACAGAGGTCACTTCCTTTACCAAAGGAACAAGTTATGAACTGACGCTTTCTTCTAAATTTGTCTCAGAAAAAGATCATGTCCTGATCATTGATGATTTTCTGGCAAACGGAGAAGCAGCTACCGGAGCCATCCGTCTGATCCGCAAAGCGCACGCTACCATTGCAGGTGTAGGTGTCCTGATCGAAAAAGCATTTCAGCCGGGACATGAAAAACTGGTTTCTCAGGGATTTGATGTGTATCCCCTTGCAAGAATCAGCCATATGGCAAAAGATGAGATTGAATTTCTGGAAGATTAAACCACCTCTTCCACAACAGGGAGTGTTGATATGTCCATGCAGTTATAAAGCATCGGCAATCACACTCCCTGTTTGATTTTTAACAATTTCTATATTATTTTATTCTTCTGCATTGTCTGCAGGATCATCTATAGCATCTTCTGCTGTATAGTCCTGTGAATAATAAATAAAATTTCCCCTGTATACATCCGAACATAATTTCGTCGTATGATCAATAATCACAACCGAAAGAATATTGTTTCCTTCCGGAACTTTGATCGGCTGCGTATAAAGATGGCTGGCAGCAGTCGGCGTACTTCCATCCCAGGTATAGTAAGCACTGCATCCATCGGGAACGGTAACCGTTACAGAAGTTTCCATACCAAAATCCCCACCGTCCGGGGAAACAATCGGTTCATCCGGTGCCGGGATTAAAATTTTATAGCTTGCCTCTGTTACCTCACTGTAAATTCCCTTTTCGTTTTTACATACCGCTTTTACGGTATAGGTTTTATTATTTTCATCCAGTTTCACAGGTTCTGTGTATCGCAATCCGCGTTCTTTTGGATCTGACCCGTCTACCGTATAATAAATTTCATAGCCTTTTGTGGAAAGCATCTGTAGTATCTGGGCATTTTCAAAACTTCCGCTCTTTAAACTGAACTGTGGTCCCTCTACCTGATAATCGGCGAAAAGATCTTTCAGACTGTCATCCACAGCCTCGGAGAGAGAAAGTATGGCATCGGTATTGTTCTGCTTCTCATAAATGGCAATCAGTCCTTTGCATGCCTGACGATTTTTCCTGTCCGCACGGATCACTTCCTGATATAAAACAAGTGCCGAATCATAATCGTTTTCTTCGGTATACAGTTCTGCCAGAGCCAGCCGGACTTCAATACTGTTTTTATCCAATGCCAATGCATTTTCATAGCAGGCAATTGCATTTTTGGTATCTCCGGCTTTTTGTGCTTTCTCTGCCAGTCCCACCTGGTAATCGAAGGAATTGGCATGATTGGAACGTATTGCTGCTCCAAGAATTAACAGGGCAAAAATAAGCACGCATACGATTCCGAGAACCAGGAAGATAATTTTTTTCTGGCGTGGGTCAAGGTGTTTTTTCCCCGTATGTTTTGTCTCTGCAGGTGCCGGTTTTTTATTTCTGTCCGGTCCCGAACCGGAAATCTTTTGGGATTCTTCCGTAAGAACCTGATTCAGATAATCATCATCGTAAATATTGTAGTCCGGCACAATCTGTACGGCTTTCCCGCATTTTGGACAGTACAGACTCCCCTCTTTTAATTCCTCACCGCAATAAATACACTTCATCATCTATCCCCTATCTGTTTTATGAATAAAGTTTCATGGCATCTACACAGTTATGCATGAGCATCGCAATTGTCATCGGTCCAACACCACCCGGAACCGGTGTAATATAAGAAGCGATCTGCTCTGCCTCTTCGAAACGGACATCCCCGCACAGCTTATTTTCTTCATTTCTGTGAATTCCGACATCGATGACAACCGCTCCTTCTTTGATATAATCGGCACCGATATAACGTGGTTTTCCAATGGCCACAATCAGAATATCCGCCTCTTTGCAGATTTCTTTGAGATTTTCGGTCCGTGAATGACAGATCGTAACCGTTGCATTTTCCCGAAGCATCAGAAGCGCCATCGGTTTTCCGACAATGTTGCTTCTTCCGATTACCACACAGTGCTTTCCGGCAATTTCAATATTGCTGCGTTTTAACAGCTGGATAATACCGGCGGGCGTGCAGGAGACAAATCCTTTTTTCCCAACCACAAGTGCACCGACATTCTGCGGGTGAAAACCATCGACATCTTTTTGCGGATCAATTGCCTGGATCACATGATCTTCGCAGATATGTTTCGGGAGTGGAAGCTGGCACAAAATTCCATGAACATCTGGATTGTCATTCAGTTTCTGAATCAATGCAAGCAGTTCCTCTTCCGTGGTTTCTTCTGGAAGTTCATACGAAAGCGACTCTATTCCAATATATGCACAGGCTTTCTTTTTATTTCTGACATATACGCTGGATGCCGGATCTGCGCCCACCTGAATGACCGCAAGTGCACATGTTTTTCCCTGTGCCGCATATGCTGCAACTTCTGTCTTTAATTCTTCTTTGATTTCCGCTGAAATCTTCTTTCCATCTATGATCTTTGCCATGCCCTTATCTCCTTAGAACAATCCTGTGATTACACCGTCATCATTGACATCAATTCCGTAAGCTGCCGGTTTCTTTGGCAGACCCGGAAGCGTCATGATCGAACCGTTGACAGCAACGACAAAGCCGGCACCGGCAGAAACATATACTTCCCGGACATTGATCTTAAACCCGGTCGGTCTTCCGAGTTTCTTCGCATCATCCGACAAGGAATACTGTGTCTTTGCCATACATACCGGGAAGTTTGCCATACCCAGATCCGTAATTCGTTTCAGTTCCCGCTCCGCTGCCGGAGAATAGGTAACTCCATCGGCACCGTAAATTTCTTTTGCAACCGTCTCGATCTTTTCTTTCAGTCCAAGATCATCACTGTAGAGTGTATGGAAATGGCTTTCTTTCTTTTCAAGTGTCTCGAGAATTTTGTTTGCCAGAGCAATTCCACCCTCTCCGCCTTTTTCCCATACTTTTGCCAGAGCAAATTCACAGTCATGCTCTTTGCAGAACTGTTCTACATAAGCGGTTTCTGCCTCTGTATCCGAAACAAATGCATTCAATGTGACAACGACCGGCACACCGAATTTCTGAAGGTTTTCAATATGTTTCTCCAGATTGACAATTCCTTTCTTTAATGCCTCAAGGTTTTCATTGGATAATTCATCCTTCAAAACTCCGCCATTGTATTTTAATGCACGGATCGTTGCAACGAGTACCACTGCATCCGGATGAAGCCCTGCCTTCCGGCACTTGATATCAAAGAATTTTTCCGCACCTAAATCCGCACCGAATCCCGCCTCGGTAATTACATAATCGGCAAGTTTTAAAGCAGTTGTGGTAGCACGCACGCTGTTACATCCATGTGCGATATTGGCAAATGGTCCTCCGTGAACGAGCGCCGGTGTATGCTCCAGTGTCTGGATCAGATTCGGCTTTAACGCATCTTTTAACAGAGCTGCCATAGATCCGACTGCTTGCAGATCTTCTGCAGTTACCGGCTTGCCGTCAAACGTATATGCCACGATAATCCGTCCCAGACGTCTCTTTAAATCTTTCATATCTTCGGCAAGGCATAAAATCGCCATAATTTCGGATGCTACCGTGATTACGAAATGATCCTCACGCACCATTCCGTCCATTTTATTTCCAAGTCCCACAACCACATTACGAAGGACACGGTCATTCATATCCAGACAGCGTTTCCATACCACCTGTCTTGGATCAATCCCAAGCGTATTTCCCTGCTGGATATGGTTGTCCAAAAGAGCTGCCAGCAGATTATTTGCAGAAGTAATTGCATGAAAATCCCCTGTAAAATGAAGATTTAAATCCTCCATCGGAACAACCTGGGAATATCCACCACCTGCGGCACCGCCTTTAATTCCGAAACATGGTCCAAGGGAAGGCTCACGCAACGCAATCATTGCTTTTTTTCCAAGTTTTGCAAATGCCTGACCCAATCCCACGGTGACTGTCGTTTTTCCTTCTCCTGCTGGTGTTGGATTGATGGCGGTCACCAGAATCAGTTTTCCGTCCGGATTGTTGTGGCTTCGTGCAATCAGTTCATCGGAAATCTTCGCTTTGTACTTTCCGTACAATTCCAGATCTTCTTCTTCAATTCCAATTGTTGCGGCTACCTCTTTGATTGGCTGCAATGTTGCTTCCTGTGCAATTTGAATATCTGTCTTCATAATTTTCTCCTCCTGAAATGTTTTTTATAAATCCTCTTTTACTGCCTGTAATTCTTCGGAAGTCATCAGAACTTTCCGCGGTTTCGTTCCTTCCTCCGGTCCAACGATACCAGCTTCTTCCAACTGGTCCATAATACGGGCAGCACGGTTGAATCCCACTTTTAAATATCTCTGCAGCATACCTATGGATGCTTTTTCCTTATCTACGATAATCTGTGCTGCTTCATCAAAATATGCATCCCTGCCGTCATCCTGCGCATCCGCATCGGAGATAGACACGGTGGTACCGCCGGATGATGCCTGCATACTGTCCACTTTCTGTACAATTTCTTCGTTATACGATGCAGTTTCATTTTGTTCTTTGATAAATTCCACAACATCGGAAACTTCTTTATCGGAAACAAATGCTCCCTGTACACGAATCGGTTTCGGTGCCCCCTGCGGGTGGAACAGCATATCTCCTTTTCCAAGAAGCTTTTCTGCGCCATTCATATCCAGAATCGTTCGGGAATCCGTACCCGAAGTCACCGAAAATGCAATCCGGCTCGGCATATTTGCTTTGATCAGACCGGTGATGACATTCACCGATGGACGCTGGGTTGCAATCACCAGATGAATCCCCGCCGCTCGTGCCAGCTGTGCCAGTCGGCAGATGGCCTCTTCCACGTCATTGGAAGCTACCATCATAAGATCTGCAAGCTCGTCCACAATGATCACAATCTGTGGCATCTTTTGCGGGCGCTCCTGCCCTTCCGGTACTTCAATGGAATCTACCTTTGCGTTGTATCCATTGATTTCACGCACATTTGCCTCCGCAAATTTTTCATATCGTTCTGTCATTTCCGCAACTGCCCAGTGCAAAGCACCAGATGCTTTTTTCGGATCGGTTACAACCGGAATCATCAGGTGCGGAATTCCGTTGTAGACACTTAACTCTACTACTTTCGGATCAATCATGATCAGCTTTACTTCATCCGGTCTCGCCTTATATAAAATACTCATGATAATCGTATTGATGCAGACGGATTTACCCGAGCCGGTTGCACCGGCGATCAGCAGATGCGGCATCTTTGCAATATCGGTTACTTTTGTTTTCCCGGAAATATCTTTTCCAACTGCAAAACTGATCTTGGACTTTGCCGTCTGAAATTCCGGCGATTCGATCAGGTCACGGAAAGCAACCATAACATTTTCTTTGTTCGGAACTTCAATTCCTACCGCTGCTTATCCCGGAATCGGCGCCTCGATACGGATATCCGCAGCTGCCAGATTGAGTTTGATATCGTCGGTCAGCCCGACAATCTTGCTCACCTTCACACCCATTTCCGGCTGAATTTCATATCTTGTCACTGCCGGTCCGCAGCTGATGTTGGTAACGGTGACATTGACCCCGAAGTTCTTTAAAGTCTGCTGCAGCTTATCCGCAGTTTCCCGCAACTGATGTTCAGTATTGGCAGACTTTTTCCCTTCTCCCTTTTTCAACAGATCTATGGATGGAAAAACATATGATTTGTCCGGTTTGTGTTCCAAACCCGACGTCTCCATTTCCTGTGCTACTTTCTGTACTTCGTTTTGGATTTCCTGTTCGTTTTTCTTTTTTTGTGTTTTTTCTGCCGGCTTTAATACGTCTTTGGCCGGTGCCAATCCTGCAATATGTTCCGGAACCGGTGCCGCCTGCGACGGTTCCGGTGGAAAAGTATCCGGCATAAAATCCCCCGAAATCTCCGGCTGTATTTCTGCCGCGGGTTCTTCTAAAACCGCCACTGATGCCGGAGAAGAAATTTTTTCCGGCATCGGAGATACTGTGGTATCCGGCATCATATCAAATGCAGGTGCCGACAGTTCTCCCATTTCATCCGATTTTTTCTTTTTATTTTTTTTGCCTTTTTCTTCAATCCGCGTATCGATGGATACTCCGGACACTTTATGATCCATGCGGCGTTCTTTCCGCTCCTGTGCACGGTATTCCCTGTATTCCCGATACTTTTCATTGCTTTCCTTTGCGGATTCATAGACCTTTTTGCCGCCTTTTTGCATTCCACGCAATGCCGAACGCTCTGTAATCAGTACCATACAGACGATCAGCACGATAATGTCAATAATAAAAGACCCGATCAGTCCAAATGCCTGACACATGTAATAAGCCAGACATCCGCCGATGATGCCGCCACCGGTATGCCGTTCTGCACAATATGTATATGCGTCAAGTGGATGGATCCGGTCGTTTCCATTCATGGCCAGTCCCATAAATGTACATAAAAAGACCAAAAATACAATTGCCGCAATCAATTTTACGGCTGCCAGCTTATTTCCACGGTTCGATACCGCAAAAAAACTGCCCACAAGAAGCAGCACCGGAAGAACATATGCCATAAGTCCGAACATACCAAAAAGAAAGCCGCTGACGGTTTTGCCAACGGCTCCTCCGAATCCCAGATTACTGATAAAAAGCAGCAGCGCAGCTGCGACAACAATCCACAACGTTACTTCCACGCGAAATGCCTGTGCTTTCTCTATTTCCGCCATACGCTCTTTTTTTGTCTGTGTTTTTCTTTTATTTGATGATTTACGGTTTCCCGCAGCCATTGGACACACTCCTTCATACAAAACTCTTTTTATTTTATCATATTTACACCAGAATGTCACCCATCAGCTTTTTTAATTATTTTTAACTATTTTCCCCTATCAGCTGATACAGCTTTGCAAATGCATCCGAAATTCCCCCGACAGCATCAATAATGCCTTCTGACACTGCCTGTTTCCCGACAAGAATCGTGCCGAGATCCTTGGTCAGCATCTGCGTATTCATCATCATTTCTGTCATCCGTTCCTCCGAAACGTGACAATGGGAAGCCACGAATCCGGCAATCCGATCCTGCATCTGTTTAAAGTAATCATATGTCTGTTTTGCCCCGATCACGGTTCCACTCATCCGTACCGGATGGATCACCATGGTTCCGCTCGGAACAATAAAAGAATAATCTGTGGAAACGGCCAGTGGAACACCGATGGAATGGCTCCCACCAAGCACTAAAGAAACGGTAGGTTTCGAAAGCGACGCGACCATTTCCGCAATCGCAAGTCCACTCTCCACATCTCCACCCATGGTATTAAGCAATAACAAAACGCCATTTACACTCTCATCGTCCTCAATCGCTGCCAGACGTGGCAGGACATGTTCATATTTTGTCGTTTTTGAAGTTGACGGAAGACATTCGTGTCCTTCGATTTCTCCGATAATTGATAACAGATAAATGGTTGTATTTCTCCGGTCTGCATGTAACATTGCCTGTCCGAATTCAATAATGTTATCATTTTCTTTTTTGGTATCTCCCATTGTTTTTTCACCTTTGCCATTCATAAAAATAAGAACGGATACAAATGTATCCGTTCTTATCTTATGAATTATTTTCTGTTTTATTCACCGAGAAGATAATTATACAGTCCCTCATAGCGGAATTTTGACGCATTCCATGAAAAATCATTTGCCATTCCACGGTCTACCATCTGGTTCCACTGGCGCTTGCGGTCATAGAAAATATGCTTGGAATAATTAATCACCTGCAGCATTTCGTCAGCGTTGTAATTTGCAAAAGAGAATCCATCTCCACTGTTATCATATTCATTGTAAGCCTGAACCGTGTCTTTTAATCCTCCGGTTTCTCTTACAATCGGGACGGTTCCATACCGGAAAGAAATCATCTGTGTCAGACCACACGGCTCAAAGCGGGAAGGCATTAAGAACGCATCCGCTGCCGCATAAAGCTTGTGTGCCAGATCATCAGAGTAACAGATATTTGCAGAAACCCGGTTCGGATATTTCCATGCGTAGTGCCGGAACATATTCTCATACTGTGGTTCCCCGGTTCCGATGACTACCAGCTGGGTAAATTCATCTACCAGTCCGTCCATGACGGCATTGATCAGATCCAGCCCCTTTTGATCGGTCAGACGGGAAATGAGTCCGATCATGTATTTCTTCTTATCTACTTCCAGACCAAGTTCTTCCTGCAGCCGTTCTTTGTTCACATACTTCTTTTTCCGGAAGTTGGACGCATCATAATTCATGTAAATCTTGGAATCGGTCTGTGGATTGTAAGTCGTATAATCAATTCCGTTTACAATTCCCTGCATGTCAAAATGACGTGCAGACAACAGGCCATTTAATCCCTCGCCGTAGTATTCTGTCTGAATCTCCTGCGCATAGGTATCACTGACGGTAGTAATATAATCTGCATAAACAAGTCCGCCCTTTAACATATTTGCATCTTTATTAAATTCCAGCTTATCCGGAACAAACAGATCACTTGAGAATCCCGTAAGTCCCTGCATGGTTTTTACATCCCAGATTCCCTGGAACTTCAGATTATGTATGGTCATAATCGACCGGATGCCCCAGAAGAAAGAATCTGCCTGAAATTCGTTCTTTAAATAAACAGGAATCAGTCCGGCCTGCCAGTCATGACAGTGAATGATATCCGGGCGGAAACCGATCAGCGGAAGCATGGACAATACCGCTTTGTCGAAGAACGTGAATTTTTCAATATCATAGCGCATATCTCCATACGGTACGAAACAGTTAAAATACTCCTGATTATCAATGAAATAATAGGTGACTCCATCCAGTTTATATTGTAAAACCCCTACATATTTACTTGGAATATAAGAACCGCATGCCATATAAAAATGGGTCACATACTCAAACTGACTGCGGTATTTTTCCGGAATACAGCTGCAATTGGTGCAAAGATGGCGTGCAAGGA
>JABLTR010065910.1_pt1 | contig 12674 bp, 16 predicted proteins | sample 7160071 | NCBI WGS metagenome assembly JABLTR01 (sample SAMN14651230, study PRJNA627086) | human gut metagenome | isolation source: feces | host: Homo sapiens
GCAAAATAAATTGTTAATACGAAAGCTGAGCTAAAATAATAAACTAATATTCCCCTAAAATCCAGCATTTTTAATATAATAAATTATTTTGCGTAAAGCAGCCATATTTCATATGGCTGCGCGCAGGCGCCCCACTTTCAGGTTACCGTAAGCCGGAATGTTTTCTTTAAAATATTCGTATATTTTTACTTTATCTTTTATATATTGTATGATTTAGGATAATATGTCATTCTCTATATTATTATAAATAATATAAATTTATAAATAGCAAAAAAAATATTAATTTTTGTCCTGTAATTATAATATTAAATCAAACTTTTTCTCAGAACGTGGGTGAAATATTTAAAAAGTGTTGCAGGAAGTTGTTGGCAGTGTCATCCTTCATGCCGAGGACGTGGATTGAAATTGTAAGCGCATAGATCTCATTCATACGCCACGCAGTCGTCCTCCATGCGCAACCACTGCAGTAAAATTCAGATAATTAAAAATATAAGCTTTAATAAAAATACTTATAAATTTAAAACCGCTATTGACAAAGACTAATAAGTTAATCAAAGCCGTTGTGAGATCATTTATAACAGAAAAAATGATGTAAACGTAACCTTTTAGAAAAAAGTGAGAAAGTACCACGAGAATATCGATGCTATTTATAAAAAATTTGCCGCAAGCAAAACCAAGCTTGCGGCAACATAATCGAGGTGACAGGATTCGAACCTGCGGCATCTTGGTCCCAAACCAAGCGCTCTACCAAACTGAGCCACACCTCGAAAAAATATGTATAATTTTTTATTTGATAGTCTCCGAAAAAATACAGTTCGGAGACTATCGCAAATAAAGCTGCGGAACTAGGATTTGAACCCAGACAAACAGAGTCAGAGTCTGCCGTGCTACCATTACACAATTCCGCATTATACTGGACAGCTTTTATATTATAAGCAATATAGAATAAATTGTCAAGTATTATTCAGCAATTTTATAAAAAATATTTTAATGCCGTATGCCGAATTAAACGGCATACGGCAAAAAATATATATTCAAAGTCAAATTAACTAAAATTAGAACTGGCTCTGATTTTTAATGCTGTTTTCGTAAGATTCGATCATTTTTTTAACCATCTGGCCACCGATAGAACCAGCCTGACGGGAAGTAAGATCACCATTGTAACCCTGTTTGAGGTTTACGCCAACTTCGTTAGCAGCTTCCATCTTAAATTTATTCATAGCTTCTCGTGCTTCTGGAACAACGATCTGATTGTTGCTTTTCATTTCTAATATACACTCCTTTTAAATTTTTACGAATTACTAATTTTATAAGTTTAAATATTTGGCGTTTGCAATAATAGTATTGATTAATAATACTTATTTATTATATGTAATTTAAGGATATGTTTCCAAAAAAAGCAATCAAATATAAAAAATTATAAAAAATATCATAAAGCGAAAAAATGTATATTAAAAAAATCAAATTAAATTTTATTGATTATTATCAATATCAAAATCTTCTTCAAAATACTCCATCATTTGTCTTTTAGCGGGAGTACGTTTTACAGGATTATATTTAAAAGCTTTACATGCATAATTTACTGATACAACGCCATATTTAGAGCAAAGCAGCATATCATCTTCATCAGCAAGCTTTTTGCTTCTTGCACAGTATTTACAGCATGGAGCAATATTTTTATCAAATAAATCCGCCATTAATCGTCATCCCTTCTGTTTTTTAGTCATGTTTTGTTTTTTATATCTAAATAGTAACACATTTAATCACTATTTGCAAATTATTGTTGCGTACGGTTAACTCTTTTAAAAATTGTTTTATTTGGCAATGATATAAGAAATACCATACAAAAAATTATTAATGCAATAGATGCTATTGGACTTACTGAAAATAATGCTGCATCCGTATTGCCAGTTGATGCTGATACTGCTATATCCAATGGTATAAATTTTAATAATAATATAAAAATAGCAGTAGATAATATCGCCTGTATTGCTCTGCATAGCATAAATCTACTTTTTTTAAGATTTATCCCTGAAGTACATGCATATATTTGAAAATGTACAGAAAATCCACCCCAGCCTAATGCTAAACATATTAGAATCAGCCCGCTTTTACCTGCTAATACACATCCTTCTGTAACTTCTAATATTGCAGGCAATAATGCGTTTATAGCTGCATAAGGCACACCTAATTTTAATAAAGATGGCGTTATAAAATCTACAATAGCCGGTATAATTCCACATGCGTTTAAAATATTTAAAATTGCAGAAAATAATACTATATATGCGCATGCTGATAAAATACCTTTTGATGAATCGGATACTGATAATACAAATGAATCCGCTATAGACGTCCTATTTATTTTAGATGAAGCTGTTATTTTTTCATCTGTTTCATGTATAAAAAAACGTACACATATCCCAATAATAAGCGATGCGGCGGCTTGCGCAGCATATAATATTATTCCCGCTTTCATACTGCCTATTAAAACAACGCCTACTGTGCCTATTATAAAAGCCGGTCCAGCATTTACACAAAAACATAATAACCTATCAAACTGTGTTTTAGTAATATCTCCTTGTTTATATAAAGCTGAAGCCATTCTAGCTCCAACAGGGAATCCGCCTATTAATCCCATAATAATAACCGTTCCACAGTTTCCAGGCAAACCAAATAGGAACCTGCATACAGGTTCGATTATACGTCCTAAACGTGCTGATATCCCGGATTGTACTGCAAAAGCTGATACTGTCATAAATGGAAATAAGGACGGAATAACAGCTGTTGTACATAATTGTAACCCTTCTTTTACACCTTCCGCAGACTCTGTTGGAAATTTTAATAATAATGCAGCTGTACATATTGTAACTATACTTATAATATACAGTTTAGATTTCCTTTTTATCGCTATGCTATTTTTCATAAATCTCATCTCCAGGTATGAAATGCATTATGCCACTAAAATATGTGCTTAATCGATAAAAAATAACATTAAACGGAACTTTGGTACCGTGCCATTAAAGTGGGGCGCCCGCCTTGCGGCTTAACAGCCGCTTCTGCAAATGTTTCATATTATATAGCACCTATCTTGTTTAATACAAATATTTAAAATGAAACATTTGCATTAAAGACGCATTTCATGCGTCTTGGCGGGCGCCCCACTTTGCCTTTTCTAGTATAATTACTTTTTACGTCTATTTTTTTCAGATTGCAAAATGTTCTAGTATATACATTTAACCGTTTATTCACCCGACGAATTTTTATTTATACTCAGTGACAATTACATATGAAATTGTATGTTTACTTTTATAGATAATAAATATGCCGCAGGGTATTTTTTCATCACCTGCGGCATAAATTTTAAGAGAAACTTTTATTGAAACGGAGGATATAATAAATGCGCAAAAAATTTAGACGCAGAAAACCTAATATAAAACCTCCCAAATATAAAAAAGAATTACATCGTACAATGCGTGAAAAATTTGCCTCCGTATTGGAACTGCCTCCTATTGTACCAGGCGTACCTTCGCGTATAGAATTACATTCTAACAGAGAACTTATAATAGAAGGATGTAAAGAAATATTAGAATATGATGAAAATTTAATAAGAATAAACCTTGGTAAAATTATTATACAAATAATGGGTAATTATCTTGCTTTACGTGGTATTACTGATGATTCTGTAGTTATAGAAGGAATTATACAATCACTTGATTTTGAGGAAAATATTAAATAATTTTTTAAGATAAATTGATAATGAATGGAGTATTCATATGTTTATAGTACGTTTGATCAGATTTTTACATGGATATGTCTTATTTTCTGCATATGGAGCTTATCCGGAAAAATTTTTAAATATGCTTGTCCAAAAAGGTATAAAAATCTGGGATACATACTCAAAAAATAATATATTATTTGCCTGCGTACCATTTTTAAAATATAAAAAACTCCGTCCATTAGCAAAAAAATGCGGTTTACGGCTTCATGCTATAGAACGTCATGGATTACCATTTATTTTATATAAATACCGTAAAAGAATTGGTATTATATTAGGACTTATTATATTTGGCGTTATTTTATGGATATGTTCATTATTTATATGGAATGTAGAAGTAATAGGCTGTGAAACATTATCAGAAGACGTTGTATTAGCTACTATGAAGGATTTAGGATTATATCCTGGTGTAAAACGTTCTGAGGTTGATGATAAAATGATAGCAGAACAGGCAAGAATAAAGCTGCCGGAAGTTGCATGGATAGCGGTAAATATCCGCAGTGGTACAGCTGTAGTCGAACTATCTGAACGTGAATATCCGCCGGTAGAATTGGAACAATATCCTTGTAATCTTATTGCAAAAACTGACGGGCGTATTATAAATATGGAAGTATATGAAGGCCAGGCTGCTGTTGCTGTAGGAGATGGTGTTACAAAAGGCGATCTATTAATTTCCGGCGTAGTATCCGATCAATATGGCAAAACGGTATTTAAACATGCTTCAGGCAGTATTATAGCTGAAACTGAACATAATATGTCTGTAACAGTACCATATGATTTAACAGAAACAGCACCAACCGGTGAAATGAGGGAATATAAATATCTCACATTTTTTGGTATAGATATTCCTTTATTTATCGGAGGTATACCAGAAGGACAATATGACCAATATATAAATGAGGAAAAATTAAACCTATTTGGAACAGATTTACCTTTTGGTATAAAAACTAAACAATTATTTGTATTAGATGAAGTTAATACTGTATTATCAGAAGATCAGGCGCGCGAAAAAGCTTATGAAAAGTTAGCTAAGGAAGAAGAAATTATGTTTTCTAATATAGAAATATTAGATAAAAAAGTAGAGGAAATAGCACATGAAGGCTCATATGAATTAAAAGTATATTATACATGTAAAGAAAATATAGAATTGCAACAGGAATTCATAGTTAATTAATGACAATATTGATAAAATATGTTATAATAATACAAAATTTTTAAAATATTATGTAGCTGATTAACATTTTTTATTTGAGGAGATTGAATTTATTAATAATGTTTGAACAAATCATTAATGTAGACCGTATGGAACAAACCGTAGGACTGTTTGGAAACTTTGATGAAAATATCAAAGTATTAGAAAATGAATTTTCTGTAACAGTAGTTAACCGTGGTACGGATATAAAAGTAACAGGCGAACCGGAAAATGTCGGCAAAGCTGTACGCGCTATAGGCGGACTGTTAGCTTTAATAAATAAAGGCGAACCAATAAATGATCAAAATATTCATTATATAATTTCTCTTGTAAATGAAGGCAGTGATGATAAAATCACAGCTTTAGCCGGCAGTGATTGTATTTGTATAACATCAAAAGGTAAACCTGTACGCCCTAAAACATTAGGCCAGAAAAAATATGTTGAAGCTATTAAAAATAATACTGTAGTATTTGGGATAGGCCCGGCAGGAACCGGTAAAACCTATCTTGCAGTTGCTATGGCAGTAAATGCATTTCGTTCACGCGATATCAGCCGTATAATTTTAACCCGTCCGGCAGTTGAAGCCGGTGAAAAATTAGGTTTTCTTCCAGGCGATCTTCAAAGTAAAGTTGATCCTTATTTGCGTCCGTTATATGACGGCCTTTTTGAAATGTTAGGCTCTGAATCATATCATAAATTTGTAGAACGCGGCAGTATTGAAGTAGCCCCTTTAGCTTATATGCGCGGCCGCACTTTGGACGATAGTTTTATTATATTGGATGAAGCCCAGAATACGACCCCTGAACAAATGAAAATGTTCCTTACTCGATTAGGTTTTAATTCAAAAATAGTTGTTACAGGCGATATTACACAAATTGATTTACCGGACGGCAAGCGCTCCGGACTTATTGAAGCTACAAAAATATTAAAAAATATCGATGATATTTCTATATGCACTTTTAATGAAAAGGATGTTGTACGCCATAGATTAGTACAAGCTATTATAAAGGCATATGAAAAACATGAGGAAGGTAGACGTAGATAAAATGAATAAAAATAAAGTAATGATAACAAATAATCAAAAAGAAATAAAAATCCCTACCGGCTTAAGATTGCTTGTCCGCCGGTGTTGTAACGCCGTATTATTAATGGAAAAATTTGAGTTTCCTGCTGAAATAAGCGTAAGCTTTGTAAATAATGAGCAAATTCGTGAATTAAACCGTGAATACCGTAACAAAGATATGCCGACTGATGTATTATCTTTCCCGTTGGGAGACGACGGCGTTTATGATTTTAATCCGGAAAGCGGCGCGGCTATATTAGGCGATATTGTTATATCAGCTGAAATGGCTGTTGAACAGGCTGACCGGTACGGCCATGATTTACAGCGTGAAGTTGGTTATCTTACTGCTCATTCTATGCTGCATCTATTAGGCTATGACCATGAAGCCGGCGGTATAGAAGCGGTCCGTATGCGTGAAAAAGAAGAAGCTGTTCTTGTGCAGCTTGGTTTGCCTCGTAATGCCAGCTATGTTTTTACAGATGATAATAAACTATAATTTATAAATAATTTTTCAGTTATACTTAAATTAATATATCCATATTCATATTATAATTTTTAATTAGTAATAAGTATCATAATATAATCTAAAAGAATAGAGTATAAACTTTATGAAAAACCTACTGCATAGTTTTAAATACGCTTTTCATGGATTATGGGACAGCCTTAATGAACGCAATATGCGTATTCATATAGTGGCGATGGTAACGGTACTTCTTTTTTCCCTTTTATTTGATTTAACCAGCGGGGAATACGCAATTTTAATATTAACCATTGCATCTGTTATGGCTGCTGAATTATTTAATACCGCAATTGAAGCTATTACTGATTTAGCTTCCCCTAACCGCCATGTTTTAGCCCGTATTGCTAAGGATACAGCGGCAGCCGGCGTACTTATTTTGTCAATCGCTGCAATAGCAGTTGCTGTGTTTATATTTTGGGATAAAGACGTTTTTAACGTTTTATATAGCTTTTTCAGCTTTAGCATATGGGTACCGATAGCTGTTGTTGCTTATATCATTGTCTGCTGTATTTTTATTTTTTCAGCTAAAAAGAAAAGAAAATAGATCAAAAATTAATAAATTTCACTTTTTCATTTTACAAAAAGTATTATTTTCACTAAATATAACCATAAATTGATAAAAGGAGCACATAATTGACAAATAATTCAACAAATAATATTCAATCCAGTACTGCATTTATTGCAATTATAGGCAAGCCTAATGTTGGCAAATCTTCATTATTAAATCGTATACTCGGCCAAAAGATAGCCATTGTATCTTCCAAACCGCAGACCACCCGTACCAGGATTATGGGCGTATATACGCATGATAATTTGCAGCTTGTATTTCTTGATACGCCGGGTATGCATAAACCGCGCACCCGTTTAGGCGATTATATGGTAAAAACGGTAAGCGATTCCATATCAGGAGTTGACGCCTGTATATTTGTAGCAGAACCTCAAGGCGAGCTTACAGAATCGGAACTATCGCTTATCAAGGATTTAAAAAAACAGGACATGCCTTGTATTTTAGCTATAAATAAAATTGATACATTATCAAATAAAGATATATTATTAAGCCGTATTGCATATTTAACATCGCTTTATAATTTCGATGCTGTTATACCAATAAGCGCGTTAAACGGCGATGGAGTAAATGAATTAATTGATGAATTAAAAAAATATGCGCAGCCGTCTCCTCATTTTTTTGATGATGATGCTCTTACAGATATGCCTGAAAAAGCTATTGTATCAGAGATTATAAGGGAAAAATTCCTACAGCTTCTTGATAAAGAAATCCCGCATGGTATGGCTGTATCGGTAGAATCTATGAAAGAGCGGGAAAACAGCGATATAACTGATATTGATGTTATAATATATTGTGAAAAACAAAGCCATAAAGGTATTATAATAGGAAAAGGCGGAGCTATGCTTAAAAAAGCCGCTTCTTTAGCTAGAACTGATATAGAAAATTTTTTACAATGCCGTGTAAATTTACAATGTTGGGTAAAGGTCAAAGAGGATTGGCGAAACAAACAAGGTTTACTTCGCAGCTTTGGTTATGATGCTGAATAAAAATTTTGGCAGTATTTTTTCACTGTAAAGGTAGTATATTATGAATAGGATTATAGCAATTTTGCTTGTACTGGCAATGTTAACCGGAATAATTGGTTTAACCGGATGCTCGCCAACGGTTCTCCAAACTGAAGATGGAGATATTCGTATGACATATGACGATGCTAAGGATTTTTATGATCGTGAAGGTGAAAATATTGAAAACGCCGCTTCTTACATCTATTTAGATCCGGGCGGATTTATGCAAAAGAATGCGGATAAAGATGAATACCTTGTATTAAAACATATGGATGATGAACAGGATCTTAGAATGTCAATTAAAAATGCTGGATTTGACGGTGAAGTTATTGACTTATTCTTTAATCTTCTGTATGATAATCAGGTATTAAAAATTGTATGGAATAAAGACGATACTATCGATTTTTATATGAACGACAGTTATTCTGTTATAACCAACGCTTTTTCTATGCCAGAAAAAACCGGCCAGTTAAAAGATGCTAATGGATATGTTATAGATAAAAACTGGTTCTTTTTTGAAGCTGTAAATAAATTGGATTTAGGTTTAGAATAACATTAATAATATAAAAATCGCGCTCAAATATATCCCGGTTAATGATATTATAAAAAATATAGCAAAATAGCTTTAACCCCGCCTTAATAAAGAATAAAATATTATTTTCGGAGGTACGGTTATGCTGTCTTTACGTGAAGCCATATTATGGGATAAATTTGAAAGGACCGGCACAGTTGCCGATTATCTGCGTTACCGTAGCAGCTTAAATACTTCACAGGAGGAATATATTAATGCTGCTGACAACCGATGGACTGATAATAAAGGAACTAAAGAGCGGCGAGGATGACCGCCTAATTACTATATTAACTCGAGATAATGGGCTGATAAGAGTATATGCAAAAAATGCGCGTAAAATGAAAAATCGCGGCAGCTCTGCCACAGGCCTATTATGTTATTCCCGGTTTGTTATATTCTGTAACCGGGATAAATACATATTAAATGAAGCTGAACCTATAGAAATATTTTTTGATATCCGCTCTGATATTGAGAAACTAGCATTAGCGCAGTATTTTTGTGAATTATCATTAACGCTTGTGCCTGAACATGATAAATCTGAAGATTTCCTTCGGCTCATGCTAAATTCACTTTATATGCTTATGCAAAATAAACGGGAGGCTTTGCAGCTTAAAGCTATAGCTGAACTTCGTATGCTTACTTTAGCTGGTTATATGCCTAATCTTGTTATGTGTGATAAATGCGGGGCATATGAATCGGATGATATGATGTTTTTGCCTGAGGAAGGTATTATTATATGTGCAAAATGTTTAAATAGTAATATTTCAGCTTATCCTGTTCCTCCAGGTGTATTACAGGCTATGCGCCATATTGTATATTCTTCTCTTGATAAATTATTTTCTTTTACTTTATCCAAACAATCGCTTATTTTATTAAATCAAGCTAGTGAAGCTTTTTTGCTTAATAAAACTTCACGTACATATAAAACGCTTGATTTTTTCAATGCTATCATCTCTTAAACGCTTTTGGGGGAGTAATATATAAAAAGAATGGGTACTGTTGATTTATATGTCATCAGTACCCATCCTTTTTGTTATTTTTTAATGGTAACGGTATGGTATAATTTTTATTTACAATGAAATCTAGTTAAAAGACCATACAGTGCTATAATTTCAATACACGCTGAGGATGTGACATGGATTGAAACCGGATTTGCGTAAGCGAGTTGGTTTAATGCCAAAGCTGCCCTCCATACGCAGGACGTAAGTTTAAATTACAACGACGTATCCTGCATTTCCTAAAGATGAAGATATCATCCCCCATATCGGAGGACGTGGGTTGAAATTTTTGGATGGCTTGTGTCGTTTTCGTAATTTGTTAGCCGTCCTCCATGCGGAGGATGTGGGTTGAAATAATATACGACGTAATTAATGTAAGTGCAAAAAATGGTCGTCCTCCAATAAAGGATGTGGATTTAAATAATGGGCATGAGCTTTCGGATTCTTCCGTGATGTACGTTGCCCTCCAAGCGGAGGATGTGGATTTAAATAATTATGTAGCAATCTATTCCTATTTTTATCCCGTCGTTATTCATTCCCCTTACATGGGAACTATCCTGGATGCTAAATTTTATAGTAAGACTATCTTGGATACTATTTTATAATAAAGAAAAGGACGTTCAAGCCGTAAAAGCCCAAACGTCCTTTGATTTACAGTGATAAGGAAGTATTCACAAAAATTAACTTAACGTCCGATAGACAGAGTTGCAAAATAAAAGCGAGTGAAAAGTTTGACTTTCACTCGCTTTTATTTACTTCTTAGATTTATTAGCTATTTCAGCAATCTGCATTAAATTTTGAAAAGATTCAGGGTTTTTAATCAACTCAGGCAATAGCATTTTCATCATAATAGCATCAGCGGATTCCTCTTTTTTTACATTGTTTAGGCTAGTTTGCATTATTGCTTGTATAGTTTCCGTATCTTTTTTATTTACTTGCTCTTTTAATTCCGTAATAGAGTCTTGGATTTGATACAACATAGTAAGAATACCTTGAGTAAAGGGTTGCTTGTTGGCTTCCTCATCTTGTCCCAATGTATCATCTTGATTTTCAAAAGAAAATGTTTCTATTGTTTGTTCTAAACGCTTTTTGGTTTCTTCTACATTATCCAAATCAGTTAAATCATACTCGAATGTTCTTACTGTGTTTACATCGAATGGTATGCTTTCACCTTTCTTTTTAAGGTGAATAATTGGCTTATCTGTACATTTTCTATATCCCATTTCATAAAAAACATTAGGGTTATGTCCAGAAATATCAGCTATAACAAGCTCTGATGATAAAAGCTTATCAATAATGGTTTGTGTAATTGAATCAGAATCGTTAATTTGGTCTACGCGTACAGGTTCAAAACCACAACTTTTACAAACTGGGCTAATGATATATTTGAATAACTTATCCGCATTAATTCTTATTTCACTTCCTACATCTCCAATAGGAGATACCACAAAACAAGTTTTCATAAAAGTTTTACCTCCAAAATTTTGATTTATTTTATAAATTCCTCTATCAATTTTTTTGATAGATTGGTTTCTGAGCAGTGTATTTATCGAACCGGAAAACTGTCCCTCTGAATAATCAGAAATTCCGACTTGCTGTAGAAAGCTCTTAATTTCTTGAACAGTATGAGGACAGCCATCTGCAAGAAATTCTACAACACCCTCTTGTATTCTTGCGCTTTTTGTCATGTTTTCACGCTCCTTTCTACTATATATTACCACGTTTCTTGTAAATGTCAATGGTATTACAAGAAAATCTTGCATTTTATTCTTATTTCTTGTATTATGTTGCACGTTATGTTTGAATTTGTAATGTTATTATAAATATAAATTTAAAATTTAACCTCAAAGTTACGCAATAGAACGTCATTTTTGAGGGTAGAAGTATAAAATATCATCTAAACGTTTTACACGTTCTGCAAGCCGTATAAATCAAGCATTTTTTACCCTCTACTGCGTAACATACCTATCCCCAAATCAGCAGTTTTATAAAGCGGGTGGATTAGACGGTTTTTGAATACTGTATAACTTCCACTGTAATGCCGCTTAAATCAAGCAAGAAGCACACTTTATCGCGTAACATTCCATAATGGATAGAGAGCGTAAGCGGTTTATCCGATTGCGCTCTCTTAGTTGCCCGACAGCAAAGACAGGGAAAGCCGTCAAGGACGCGCAAGCGTGCAATTTATCCTTGACGGCTTTCCCTGTCTTTGCTACTTCTTACCTGTCAAATCGGAATTGCAAGATAGCTTTGATAAGCTGTGCTTTTAAGCGGTCTTGAATATCGTCGTTAATATGTCCGCGATAGGTAGACAGATATTTAATACGCGCTGTGTAATGCCTCAGTACCGCGTCTATGGCTTCCGGCTCGCCGGCAACAGCTTTTTCAATAGTTTCAAAGGGTATCAGTTTCTTATTCCTCATGTTTGGTTTCCTCCAGTTCTTTTCTTAACTGCTTCAATGCCGCGAGTTTCCAGTAGTTGACTGTACTTCTGCTTCTTCCGTATTCATTCCCGATTTTTCTTTCGCTGTAACCGAGGAAGAAATTCATCAGCAGAACAGTACGCCTTTGTTCTGACAGATTCGCTAATGCGTCGGCTAACCGTTTACTTGTAACGACAACTTCTTTCCCTTGCACAACAAAAACAGTCGGCTTTTCATAAACATACTTCTCAAAGTAGTCGTCGGTTGCAAACGGTTCAAAAGACGTTTCCGACATCAAATAGTCAAGCGACACTTCACGCTTCTGTTTCCGTCCAAAATCGCGGTACGCGCTGATTGCCGCATTGCGGAGAACGACTTTACAGAACGCAGCAAAAGCATACTTGATATGCTCCATGAATTGTTCAGAATACTTCATCATAACTCACCCCCTTTCTTCCCAGTAGGGGGGCTATTACAACAAACGCCCATGCAGGCATAAAACCGCATAGGCGTTTGGTAATATGAGTTATTTAAGTAATTATGATGATTTGTGTATTCA